>Ga0169931_10000235_pt1 | contig 88872 bp, 86 predicted proteins | sample Kivu_15m_20L_FD_129675 | JGI IMG/M metagenome (GOLD analysis project Ga0169931, IMG submission 129675) | Freshwater microbial communities from Lake Kivu, Western Province, Rwanda to study Microbial Dark Matter (Phase II) - Kivu_15m_20L... | ecosystem: Environmental > Aquatic > Freshwater > Lake...
GGTGCCGCGACTGGTGCCGCGCTCGCCTGGTTCGCCGCCCGCGCCCGCTTTGGCAGCGAAGCCGCCGCTTTGCAGGCGCAGTTGCAGATGCTCACCGAGCAGACCACTCGCGAGCGTCAGGCGGCTGAAGACACCTTGTGTGCCGAGCGCGAACGCCAGCGCGACAGCCTGGCCGCGATCGAACAGGCGCGTCAGACCATGGCCGACCAGTTCAAGGTACTGGCCAACGACATCCTCGAGGACAAGGCCAAGCGCTTTGCCGAGCAGAACCAGACCAATCTGCAGATCCTGTTGTCGCCCCTGCGCATGCAGATCGGCGAGTTCAAGACCAAGGTCGAAGAGGTCTACCGCACCGAAGGCCAGGAACGCAGCGCACTGGCAGAGCAGGTCAAGCAGCTGATGGGCATGAACCAGCAGCTCAGCCAGCGGGCCAGCGACCTCACGCGCGCCCTGACCAGCGAGAACAAAACCCAGGGCAATTGGGGCGAACTCGTGCTGGAACGTGTGCTCGAGGCTTCGGGCCTGCGCAAGGGCCACGAATATGTCGTGCAAGCGAGCCATACCCGCGAAGACGGAACGCGCGCCCAGCCCGACGTCGTCGTCCATTTGCCCGGCGAGCGTCAGCTGGTGATCGACAGCAAGGTATCGCTGAATGCCTACGTCGCCTACGTGAACGACGCCGGTGAATCCCGCGACGTGGCGCTCAAGCGGCACCTCGATTCGCTTCGCAGCCATATCAAGGGACTCTCCGAGAAGCGCTACCAGGACATGCCCGGGGTCAGTTCGCTCGACTTCGTGATCATGTTCGTGCCGGTCGAGCCGGCCTACATGCTGGCGATCGGCGAGGACACCGAGCTGTGGCAGGACGCCTGGCAGCGCAACGTGCTCTTGGTCAGCCCGTCGACACTGCTGTTCGTGGTGCGCACGGTGGCCAACCTGTGGCGGCAGGAGCAGCAGACGCGCAACGCCCAAGAGATCGCCGAACGGGGGGCCGCGCTGTACGACAAGTTCGCCGGCTTTGCCGAGGCGCTCGAGGCGATCGGCGAGCGTCTGGTGCAGGCCCGCAGCGCCTACGACACTGCGCTGACCCGCTTCTCGGGCAATGGCGGCCTGTTGGCGCAGACGCAGTTGCTGAAGAAGCTGGGCGTGAAGGCGCGCAAGGAGGTCCCCGACGCGATGCGGCGGCGACTGGCCGCTGACGAACAGCAGGACGATGACCCCCGCGCCGCCGGGCCGCACCCCCCGTCGCTGCTGCCGGACCCCAAGGACAGCGCTCCCGGCACACCGCCGGGCGACAACAGCCGACCGTTCTAGTCGGTGCGCAAAGGGACCCGGCTGATGCCGTAGCCTGCCTGTTGCAACAATGCCAGCAGTCCGCGTGGGCCATGCAGGTGCAAGGCCCCTACCGCCATGAACGCACCGCCAGCATCGGCCAGCGCCGCGGCGCGCTGCGCCATACCCGGGTTGCGGCGGTAGAGCACGTGTTCCAGCAGCGCGGTGTGTGCCTCGGCCAGCTGCGGGTGGCGTTCCAGCGAGGCGTCCTGTAGCCCGGCCATGGCGTCGAGGTCCTCGGCCAAGTAGAGCTGCACCAGGGTCTCGACGCCGGCCAGCACCGCATCGTGTTCGCGCAGCGCGGCCAGCAGCAGCGCTGTCTGCTGCGCCGGGCTCAGCGCGGTCATCGCCGCGATCTGCGCCTCGACCGGCTCCAGGCCACTCACCGGCAGGCCGCGCCGCTGCGCCAGGATGTGCAGCAGTTCGTCGAGGATGTATCCGGTGCGCGGCCCCGGCAGGTTCAGCGTGACATAGGCCAGCCAGGGCGCCATGCGCTCGGTCTGGTAGGGCGGGATGCCATAGCGGTTGCGCAGCAGCGCCTCGAGCGCGGGATAGTCGGCGCCGACCAGGTCGCCCAGGTGCTGGCCTGCAGGCAGGGTCGCTGCAGCAGCGAAGATGGCGGCGCTGTCGGCGTCGGTGACCATCTCCATGGCAAAGCGCTGAGCGTCCTCCAGAGTGCCGCGCACGGCGTCTACGCGCCGCACCACGCGCACATCATCGAGATGGATGGTGCCGAACAGGTGACTGGCCGCTGCGCCGTTCGGTGGTTCGATGCGCCACAGTAGGCCTTGGCCAAAGTCGCTGGCGCGCGCGCCGCTGGCCAACACCAACAGCATGGCGAACCACAACGCGTGTTGCAGCGAACGGGTCAGCATGGACCCCGCTCGATGCAGCAACAGAGATGCCAGGTGGCGGGCGAGACTGGCTTGCGGGCTCATAGGGTCGTAGGCGCGGATCGGTCGGATGGCTGGACAGATTCAGACAGCGCAGTGGCCATCGTTCTGCCCAAGGGCATCAACATAGACCATCGCCCGCCGTCTTGGCAGCGCCAGCGTCTGCCACTGTGTGACCGCTTGTTCTAGCCGTCGCGACTGCGGCCCGCGTGCCACCGGTGCCTGTCCAAGTAGTGCCAGTAGCGTATCGAGCAGGGTCGGCGCCTGTTCGGCCGCAACCGCTGGTGCCAGCGTCTGCTTGCTCAGTTTCTCGTGGGCCGGGTTGGTCAGTACCGGCAGATGCAGGTAGCTAGGTGTGGCGATTCCGAGCAAGCGCTGCAGGTGGATCTGCCGCGGCGTGCTGTCGAGCAGATCGGCGCCGCGGACCACGCTGCTCACGCCCAGCGCGGCATCGTCGACCACCACCGCCAGCTGGTAGGCATAGAGCCCGTCGGCGCGGCGCACGACAAAGTCGCCGACCTCGCTTTGTAGCCTTTGGCAGATGCGCCCTTGCAGGCGGTCGTCGAAGCAGACCGGGGTGTCGTCGACACGCACCCGCCAGGCCCGTGCAGTGCGCCCGGCCAGCCCGTTGCGGCAGGTGCCGGGGTAGACCGGACCGTCGATGCCGGCCAGCGCCGAATCGGCGACTTCGCGGCGGCTGCAGGCACAGGGGTAGACGGCGTCGCCCAGCGTCTGCAGGGCGGCGGCATAGGCCTCGCTGCGCTGGCTCTGCCAGATCACCTCCCCGTCGTGCTCTAGCCCGAAGGCAGCCAGCGTGTGCAGGATGCTGTCTGCGGCTTCCCGAGAGCAGCGGGGCGTGTCGAGGTCTTCGATACGAAGGTGCCAGCGACCACCGGCGGCGCGGGCATCGAGCCAGCTGGCCAGTGCAGCGAGTAGCGAGCCGACATGCAGCGGGCCGGTGGGCGAGGGCGCGAAGCGGCCCACCGGGGTGGGGGTCATCGGCCTAACAGCAGCGCGTGACGCCGCTGTAGCGGCGTTCGATCTCGGCAGCGTAGAACTCGGCAGGGCTCAGCACCGCCTGCTCGGGGTGAGTGGCCTGGTGGCGCTGCAGGTAGCGTTCGTAGGCATCGTCGCCGGTGAGTGCACGGATGCTGTCGAGCAGCGCCCGCAAGCGGCCGGCACTGCCACCCGGCACCGGTTCAGGCCGGTCCGGCGTAACGGCTGCGGACATAAGGCGACTCAGCCAGCGGCCGGGTGGAACGGCCGCCGTTATGGCGCAACACTGCGACCAGCATGGCGCCGATCACCGTCCAGAGCACGGCGACGAAGAACAGGGTCAGCACGGCATCGAGCTGCTGGTTGAAGATCAGCTGCGGCAGCACCTTGAGCTGTTCCGGCGGCAGGGCGGCTTCGGCCAGCTGGTCCCGCATACGCTGTGCGGCAGCCAGAAAGCCCACACGCGGGTCGCTGCTGAACACCTTTTCCATCGACGCCCAGGTGGTGATGAAGGCGATCCATGCCAGTGGCGCGCCGGTCACCAGGGCATACCAGCCCCGCCCGCTGCGCACCAGGATGCCGGTCGCCACCGCCAACGCGATGCCGGCCAGCATCTGGTTGGAGATGCCGAACAGCGGCCAGAGGATGTTCACGCCGCCGTTCGGATCGATCACGCCGATGTACAGGAAGTACCCCCAGCCAGCGACCACCAGCGCGCTGCACAACAGCACCGAGGGGTACCACGAGGTGCGCCCCAGCGCCGGCACGACGTTGCCGAGCAGGTCTTGCAGCATGAAGCGGCCGACGCGGGTGCCGGCGTCGAGCGTGGTCAGGATGAACACCGCTTCGAACATGATCGCGAAGTGGTACCACAGCGCCAGCAGGCCACCACCGAACGCCGCGCTGAAGATCGAGGCCATGCCGACCGCCAGGCTGGGCGCGCCGCCGGTGCGCGACAGCAGGGTCGATTCACCCATCTCGCTGGCCAGTTGCTCCATACGCTCGGCGGTGACCGGGAACCCCCAGTTGCTGATCGTCGCCACGGCCTGAGTCAGCTCGGCGCCGACCACCCCGGCCGGGCTGTTGATGGCAAAGAACACGCCCGGGTCGAGCACTGTCGCGGCGATCATCGCCATGATCGCGACCAGCGACTCGAGCAGCATCGAGCCATAGCCGACCATGCGGATGTCGCGCTCGTTCATCAGCAGCTTCGGCGTGGTCCCCGACGCGATGAGCGAGTGGAAGCCGCTGATCGCCCCGCAGGCGATGGTGATGAAGACGAAGGGGAACACGCTGCCACCGAAGATCGGCCCGCTGCCGTCGATGAACGGCGTGATGGCGGGCATCTGGATGTCCGGGCGCAACACCGCGATGGCGAACGCCAGCAGGAACACCGTGCCCAGCTTGACGAAGGTCGAGAGATAGTCGCGCGGGGCGAGTAGCAGCCACACCGGTACCACCGCCGCGGCGAAGCCGTAGACGATCAGCGCCCAGGCCAGCGGCACCGGGCCGTGGTCGAAGTAGACCGCCAGCGTATCGTGCGAGGCCACCCAGCCGCCGCCGCCGACCGCCAGCAGCAGCAGGCCGACGCCGATCAGGCTGCCCTCGAGCACCCGGCCGGGTCGGACGTAACGCAGGTAGACGCCGATGAACAGGGCGATGGGGATGGTCGCCGCCACCGTGCTGGTCGCCCACGGGCTGTGCTTCATGGCGTTGACCACCACCAGCCCGAGCACCGCGATCAGGATCAGCATGATCATGAAGGTGCCGACCAGCGCCGCCGCGCCGCCGATGCGGCCGAGCTCGTCGCGCGCCATCTGGCCGATCGATTTGCCGTCGCGGCGGGTCGACAGGAACAGCACCACCATGTCCTGGACGGCACCGCCGAGCACGCCGCCGACCAGGATCCACAGCGTGCCGGGCAGATAGCCGAACTGCGCCGCCAGGGTCGGGCCGATCAACGGGCCGGGGCCGGCGATGGCCGCAAAATGGTGGCCGAAGACGACCCACCGGTGGGTCGGCACATAGTCGCGGTTGTTGTCGAAGCGCTCGGCCGGCGTGGCGCGGGTGCTGTCGATCATCAGCACCTTGGCGGCGATCCAGGCCGAGTAGAAGCGATAGGCGAGCAGGTAGATGCACACCGCGGCGGCCAGTAGCCAGGCGGCATTCACCGTTTCGCCGCGGAAGACTGCCACTTGCGCCAGGCTGAAGGCGCCGGCCAGGGCGATCAGCACCCAGACCAGCGACATGCGCGTACGAAGAGTCGCTCGCAGATTCATGCGGCGGATGATAGCAAGCGTGGCTGGATCGTCGCTGTCGGCCTAGCCACCGGCCAGGTGCCACACCGCGTCGAGCGAGGTGAGGTCGATGCAGTGCTGCGCAATGGCACGCACCGGCGGCTTGGGCCGTACGCCGATGCGCAGCCCGGCGGCGGCGAGCATGGCGGTGTCATTGGCGCCATCTCCCAGCGCGATGGTTTGTTGCGGGGCGATGCCCAGAGTCTGGGCGAGCGCCGCCACGGCCCGCGCTTTGGCTGTTGCGTCGACCAGTTCGCCTTCGAACTGTCCAGTCAGCGCACCGTCGCGTACAAGCAGCTGATTGCACAGCACATGGTCGAAGCCAAGCGACCGCGCAATCGGTTGGGCGAACTGTGCGAAGCCCCCGGTGACCAGCGCAGTGCGCCAGCCGGCCTGCCGCGCCAGGCGCAACAGACGGGCGGTGCCTGCCCGCACCCGGATGGTCCGCTCCAGTGCATCGTCGATGGCCCTGACTGGCAGGCCTGCCAGTCGCGCCACCCGTTCGCGCAGGCTGGCCTCGATCGGGAGCTCGCCGCGCATGGTGGCGGCAGTGCAGTCAGCGATGGCACGAGCGGTGGTGGCGGGCAGCAGCGCGGCCAGCTCGTCGATGCATTCGTTTTCGATCAGTGTGCCGTCCATGTCGCACACCAGCAGAGCGTATTCACCCGGGTGACGCGTGGCGTTTAGCCAGGCGTGGTCGTACTCGGCCGGGGCGTCAGTGGCGACCGTCAATGCTGTTGTGGCGCTTCTTGGATCGACCTCACGCAGCCGAAAACCCAGCTCGCCCAGCCGCTCGATGCCCGCAGCCTGGGTCGCGGCGGCGACCTGCTTGAGCCAGCGCGTCGGTGGGTCGGGGTGGAACAGCAGCAGATGCTGGGCGTCGCTCATGCGCTGCCGTGGTTGTCGGGCAGCTTCAGCGCCATCGCAGCCAGGGTTTGATGGTCGGTCTTGCCGGTGCCCAGCACCGGCAGCGACTCGAGCGGCACGATGGCGCGCGGGATGGCGAGTTCGCTCACCCCCAGCGCATGCGCCGCCATGGCCAGTTCCTGCCGTTGCAACGCCTGTGCGGTGGTGAAGAGGACGATGCGCTCGCCGCGCTGACGATCCGGCGCGCGAGCTGCGGCGTGCTGCGCGTCGGGCCGGGCGTGGCGGGCAAGGTCCTCGGCCAGCGCCAGCGACACCATCTCGCCGGCGACCTTGGCAAAGCGCTTGGCGCGACCGCGGATGAAGACATAGCCGTCGGCATCGATCTCGCAGATGTCCCCGGTGTCGTACCAGCCCGGGCCCAGCGCCGTGGCCGGGGGTTCCAGCACGCCGGGTGCCGTCGCGCGCAGATAGCCGCTCATGATGTTGGGGCCGCGCACCTGCAGGCTGCCGCCACGTTCGATGCCCTCGACCGCGACCGTGCGGCCTTCGATGCCCGGCAGCAGGCGGCCGACGCTGCCGCTGCGCTGATGGGCCGGCGTGTTCACCGCCAGCACGGGTGCGGTCTCGGTGCAACCGTAGCCTTCGAGGATGCCGATGCCGAACTCGTGCTGCCAGCGCTGCCGCACCTCGTCGGTCAGGCGTTCGGCACCGGCCACCACCAGCTGCAGGCTGGCGAAGTCGCCCGGCGCGGCGTGCGCGGCATAGTTCGCCAGGAAGGTGTTGGTGCCAAACAAAATGCTCGCCTGGTGTTCGCGGATCAGCCCGGGGATCTGCTTGTAGTGCAGCGGGCTCACGTAGAGCACGCAGCGCATCCCGGCGAACAGGGGCAGCAGGCTGCCGGCGGTCAGCCCGAACGAGTGGAACACCGGCAGGCAGTTGAATACGGTCTGCTCCGGCCCGACATCGAGGGTGTCGAGCACCTGCGCGATGTTCGCCAGCAGCGCCCGGTGCGACAGCACCACGCCTTTGGGTGCGCCCTCCGAGCCCGAGGTGAAGAGGATCACCGCCGGCGCCTCGCGACTTCCGCGCGGTAGCAGCAGGCCGGGCGCGGTCAGCGCGGCGGCGATCCACAGCTTGTCCAGCAGGCCCAACCGCTCGCGCAGGTCTTCGATGAAGTGCACCGGTGCGTCGAGCCGCGCGATCAGCGCTTCGAGCCCGGCCTTTTCGACGAAGGCCCGCGCGGTGACGATGCAGCGCACCTGTGCGGCGCGGCAGGCATCGTTGATCGCTTCGGGGCCGGCGGTGTAGTTCAGCAGTGCTGGCACTCGGCCGACCGCCCCGGCACCGATCATCGCGGCGACGGTGCCAGCAACGTTCGGTAGCAGCACCCCCACCGTCTCGCCCGGCTCGGTCAGTCGGGCGACGATGCGTGCTGCGCCCAGCGCGCGCTTGTGCAGCTCGGCCAGTGTGTTGTGGCCGTTGCTGTCGGTGATGCCGCCCTGGGCGCCGAACAGCGCGCGGGCCTGTCGCAGTGCACTGAATAGCGTGGCGCTGGCGGGCGGATCGAGGCGCAGGCAGGCGGGGCGGGTCATGGTCAGGTCGGTGAGGGTCGTGTTGCTCAGGGTCTGGGGGGGTCTGGTCGGGCGGCCGGGGCCGCGGTCGCAGCCAGCGGGTGGAACAGGGCGCTGGCGTCGATGTCTCCGACGCGCGTGCGGCCGGTGAGCGCCATGGTGCGGTCGAGCTCGGTGTGCAGGATCTGCAGTGCACGGCAGACGCCGGCGCCGCCGCCAGCCCCCAGACCATAGCCCAACGCGCGACCGGCGTGTACCGCCCGGGCTCCGTGGGCCAGCGCCCGGAAGATGTCCTGGCCGCTGCGGATGCCGCTGTCCAGATGGACCTCGGCGCTGCTGCCCACCGCGTCGAGCACCGCCGGCAGCGCGTCGATGCTGGCCGGTGCGCCGTCGAGCTGCCGGCCGCCGTGGTTGCTCACCACCAGGGCATCGGCGCCGCAGCGCAGTGCGAGGCGCGCGTCGTCGGCGTCGAGGATGCCCTTCAACACCAGCTTTCCCGGCCAGCGCTGGCGCACCCAGGCGACGTCGTCCCAGGTCATCGACGGGTCGAACTGGGTCTCGATCCAGCTCGCCAGCGAGCGCGTGTCGGTGCCCTGCGGTACCTCGCCGGCGAGATTGCCGAAGTCGCGCCGGCGCGCGCCGAGCATGCCCAGGCACCAGGCCGGGCGGCGCAGCAGGTCGAGCAGGTTGCGCAGGGTCGGGCGCGGCGGTGCGCTCAGGCCGTTGGCGACATCGCGGTGGCGCACACCCAGCACCTGCAGATCCAGCGTCAGCACCAGCACGCGGCAGCCGGCCGCGGCGGCGCGGTCGATCAGCCGGGCGACCAGGCCGCGGTCGCGCATTAGGTAGAGCTGGAACCAGAACGGCGCGCCACTGGCGGCGACATCCTCGATCGAGCAGATGCTCATGGTCGACAGGGTGAACGGCACGCCGAAGCGCTGGCAGGCGAGCGCGGCATGGATCTCGCCGTCGGCATGCTGCATGCCCAGCAAGCCGAGCGGCGACATCGCCAGCGGCAGGGCGGCGGGCTCACCGAGGATGCTTGTAATGGTGCTGCGGTGACTCACGTCTACCGCGACGCGCTGGCGCAGTTGCAGGCGGTCGAGCGCTACGCGGTTGGCGCGCAGGGTCGACTCGCTCCAGCTGCCCGCTTCGAGGTAGTCGGTGAACATGCGGGGTACCCGGCGCCGAGCTCGTTGGCGCAGGGCTTCGATGCTGGAACAGGTGGCGAGGGCAGGGCTGAGCACGCGGTCGGTTGTCCACAATCCAATAGTGCAATACTCGTTTAACGGATATTTCAATTGACCTAATTATCGCTATTCTCGGAGTCGTGCAGACCCCGCGTGCAAGACTCCGCCCCGCACAGACGGGCTGACTTCGCGTTCTCGCTTTCGGTCTTCGCTGTACTTTAACCAAAAGGAGAACTTCGCCATGTCCAGTCTCGTCGTCGAGGATCTTGTCCTTGGTGCTGGTGCCGCAATCGACGCTGGCCAGATTGCCGTGGTGCATTACACCGGCACCCTCACCGATGGCACCGTGTTCGATAGCAGCGTCAGTCGCAACGTGCCGTTCCGCTTTCCGCTGGGCGCCGGGCGGGTGATCGTTGGCTGGGACCAAGGCGTGGCTGGCATGCGAGTCGGTGGTAAGCGCCGCCTGACGATCCCGCCCGAGCTGGCCTATGGCGACCGTGGCGCCGACGCTGTCATTCCGCCCAATGCCACCTTGATGTTCGATGTTGAGCTGGTCGGCATAGAATGACCGGGTGAAATCCCGCCCGACCCTGCGACTCAAGCCAGACACTGGCGACGAGCTCCGCGACCCGACCGATACCCCCGACAACGCCCCCCGCAAGCCGGCCACCGCCCCGAGCCGCAAGGCCGGTGTGCGGCAGGTGAAGGCGCGTCAGCGCGCCGGCGAACCGGCTGCAGCACCGCGTCCGCGACGCGAAGCGCGGCCATCTCGTGAACCGCGGTCGCCCCGCGAGGCACGTCCGTCGCGGGGCGCAGCGCCGTCGGGTGAGCGGCGACCGTCTCGCGAGGCGCGCCCGGATCGGGACCGATCCGGTCGCTCGCAGCGCAGCCCACGGCCAGAGCGGGCGGTCCGGCCGGACCGCAAAGAGCGACCCGATCGGCTCGGGCGTGGCGAGCGTCCACCCCGAAGCGAGCGGCCGGCGCGGCCACTCCGCGAGGTGGAGCAGGCGACCGCGTGGTCCGCCGTGGCCCCATCGGCGTCCAAGCAGCCACATCCGGATGGCCGCGTGCGCGTCTCCAAGCTGCTGGCCGAGCGCGGCATCTGTTCCCGCCGCGAGGCCGACACCTACATCGAGCGCGGTTGGGTACTTGTCGACGGCAAGCCGGTCGCGCTGGGCGAGCGTGTCGACCCAGCCGCTGAGATCACTCTCGACCGCGCGGCCCGTGCCAGCCAGTCGCGGCTGGTTACCATCCTGCTGAACAAGCCGGTCGGTTATGTCTCGGGCCAGCCCGAAGACGAGCACCCCCCCGCTGTGCAGCTGTTGCGCCCGGAAAATGCCGCCGACCCGCTCACGCAAGAGGTGTTCCGACCACTCCACCTGCGTGGTCTGGCTCCGGCCGGCCGGCTCGACATCGAGTCGACCGGGTTGCTGGTGCTGACTCAGGACGGCACTGTGGCGCGTCAGCTGATCGGCGCCGACAGCACAGTCGAGAAGGAATACCTGGTGCGCGTCGAGGGCAGTCTGGATGACGCCGGTCTGGCCTTGTTGCGGCAAGGTCTTGAACTCGACGGCGTGGCGTTGCAGCCGGCGCGGGTCGAGTGGCTGAACGAGGACCAGCTGCGCTTCGTGCTGGTCGAAGGGCGTAAGCGGCAGATCCGTCGCATGTGCACGGCGGTCGGCTTGCGGGTCACCGGCCTGAAACGTGTCCGCATCGGCGGTGTCGTGTTGGGCGACCTGCCGGTGGGGCGCTGGCGCTATCTGGGCGCCAACGAGTCCTTCGCCGGCTGAGTCTCGGTCGAGCCGAGCAGCGTCTGCAACGCTTCCAGGGTGTCGGCCTGCGCCGCGGTCTTGTCGCGGCGCCAGCGCAGCATGCGTGGAAAGCGCACCGCGAGCCCGGCGCGATGTCGACGGCTGGTGACGATCCCTTCGAATCCGACCTCGAACACCAGTTCTGCCTGCACGCGTCGCACCGGACCGAAGGTGTCGAGGGTGTGACGCCGGACGAAGCGATCGACCTCGCGCAGCTCGGCATCGCTCAGGCCGGAGTACGCCTTGGCGAACGGCACCAGTTCGTCGCCCCGCCAGACGCCGAAAGTGTAGTCGCTGAACAGCCCGGCGCGGCGTCCGTGTCCGGCCTGGGCGTAGATCAGGACGGCATCGACCGAATAGGGGTCGAGCTTCCATTTCCACCAGTCACCGCGGCTGCGGCCCACCCCATAGGCGGAATCGCGGTGCTTGAGCATCAGCCCTTCGGCGCGGTGCTGGCGCGCCTGCTGGCGCAGCGCGGCGGCGATGTTCCAGTCGGCGGCACCCGTGCCGATAGCGAGCACCGGCGGTGTCAGGCGCAGTGGCGAGCCAGCCGGCAAGCCCGCCAGTACCAGCGCAAGCTGTTCGCGGCGCTGCCATAGCGGCCGTGCGCGCCAGTCTTCGCCGGCTTGCTCGAGCAGGTCGAAGGCAAGGAAGATGGCCGGGTGACTGTGCAGCAGTGCGCGTCCCGGCGCCCGTCGGCCCAGCCGCTGCTGCAGGGCCGAGAACGGTGCCACGCCGTCGCCCTCGGCGACCAGTATCTCGCCGTCGAGCACGGTGCCTGGCGGCAGTGCCAGGGCTGCCGCGCGCAGCTCGGGGAAGGCGGCGTCGAGCGCCTCGTCCCCGCGCGACCACAGGTGCGCCGACTCGCGTCGCACCAACTGTCCGCGGATGCCGTCCCACTTCCAGTCGAGCAGCCAGCGCGCGGCGTCGCCAAGTGTGGTCGGGTCGGCCTCCAGCGGATGCGCCAGCCGGAACGGGTAGGGCTGACCGCCTTCTGCCCGCTGCGGTGCAGCCGACACCAGTGTCGCCCAGGCCTCGGCGGACGGTCGCCAAGCGCCGGCCAAGCGTGCTGCCAGAACTTCGGTCGGTATGCCACAAGCGGCCGATAATCCGCGCAGGGCCAGCGCGCGCGAGACTCCGACGCGAAAGCCGCCGGTCAGCAGCTTGTTCACCACGAACGCCGCATCGCGGTCCAGGCACGACCAGATCTGCTTCAGCGCCGCGACTTGCTGGGCTGTGGCTTGCCGGCGCAGGGGCAGCAGAGTGGTCGTCACCCATTCGGCCAGACCGCGCTGGTCGGCATCGGCCGTGTCAGGCAAGAGCAGGGCGATGGTCTCGGCAAGGTCGCCGACTGTCTCGTAGCAGCTGCCAAACAAGGCCTCGTCGACACGGCAGTGTTCCATTGCAGCAGCTTTCAGCACACGCGTCGGTACCGGCTGCGGGATCCGCTGCCCGCTGAGCAGCCACAGTGCCCAAGCGGCATCGGCGGGCGCTGCTGTAGCAAAGTAGCCGGTCAGTGCCGCGGTTTTCGTTCCACTGCGGTTACTGGCATCGAGTTGCAAGTAGAGGTCGACGAACGCTCTCATGGTCAGCTCGTCGCCGTCGTGTCGGGCTGGGTGTCTGGACCGCGCGGCATCGGTATCTCGGCCGCTACAGCCGCTACCGGTGGCGGTTCGCCATCGTGTTCGCCGCCAGCCTCTCCCTCGTACTCGGTGTCGAGTGCGTTGGCGTCCAGCCCCAGGCTACGCAGGTACGCCTGCAGTGGCGCGGTGTGGCCGTGGGTGAGCAGCACGCGCTCGGCGCCGGTCGCCGTGATCGCCTGTAGCAGGCCGGGCCAATCGGCGTGGTCCGACAGCACTAGTCCGCCGTCAACACCGCGCCGACGCCGCGCCCCCCGGACTGTCATCCACCCAGACGCGAGCACCCGTTGCGCCTGGCGAAAGCGTCGCGCCCAGGCTCCATGGAGTGCCGAGGGTGGTGCCAAGACCAGCGCCCCAGCAAAGTCGGCGCCGCGGCTGGCTTCGCTCACTGACCGGCTTGCGGGCAGCGCGACGCCGCTGCTGCGATAGATGTCCGTGATGTTGGCCACTGCGCCATGCAGCCACACCGGCCCGATCTCCGGGGCGATCAGGCTCAGCAAGCGCTGCGCTTTACCCAGCGCGTAGGCACCCACCAGCAGCGGCTCGCCGCGCGCGACAGCCTCCTGCCATAGGGCATTCAGCCGGGCACCGGTCTGCGCGGGTGGCTCCCAGCGGTAGATCGGCAAGCCAAACGTGCACTCCGAGATGAAGGTGTCACAGCGCAATGGCTCAAATGGTGCGCAGGTGGTGTCGGCGGCCATCTTGTAGTCGCCCGAGACCACCCACACCTCGCCGCGGTGCTCGATACGGACCTGCGCGCTGCCCAGCAAATGGCCGGCCGGGTGCAACGACACCGTGACGGCGCCGATGCGCCGGCGCTCCCCGTAGTCGAGGGTGTCGATCGACGCGTCGGGTGGGAGTCGCGCACGGGAGAGGCCGAGCCCAGGCCGCGCCAGCAGGTAGTGCTCACTGCCTGCCCGCAGATGGTCGGCATGGGCGTGGGTGATGAGCGCCCGCGGCACTGGGCGCCACGGGTCGATATGGAAACCACCTGCTGCGCAGTACAGGCCGCGCGCATCGACGGAGACGAGCGCGGCGCGCCGTGCTTTTTTATTCATCGGAGGTTCCTGAATGTCCACGACAAATAGGCCTTGCAGTGCCCAAAGCTAGCGCTTATATTGAAATTGTCTAGAACAACGAACGAAATAAGGCCGCACCATGCGCATGCCCGATACCGGGTCGCTGAAGGGTAGGCGGTACCTCAGACTGCACAACCGAGGTCGCCGCGGTTCGGCTCGCGCCGACGCCGACTCGCTGCGCGACGTCGAACGGCTGCTCGACACATTCGCGCCAGCCAACGACGATTTCCCGCCGACCATGGACGAGGCCCGGCGCCGTCTCGATGACCTCGACGCACCGGCTTACCGCCGCTTCCGCGATTATGTGCGTGGCCCGGTGAGCCGCTTGTCGCCCTACGTCACACATGGTTTTTTAAGTGTTCCCGAGATCTTTCGCACGGTGGTCAATCGCGGAGATTCCGGTCCCAACGACAAATTCGTGCAAGAGCTGGCCTGGCGCGAGTTCTTTCGCCACGTTTGGCGGCATGTCGGTGAGGGCATCGGCAGGGACATCCGGCCGGCGCCCGAGGGCGTGGTCTACGCCCAGCAGCTGCCCGAAGACCTGCTGACTGCCTCCACTGGCGTGCCGGTGGTCGACGCGTCGGTGCGTAGCCTGTACGACACCGGTTATCTCCACAACCACCAGCGCATGTGGCTGGCCAGCTACGTGATCCACCTGCGAAAAGTCCACTGGCGAGTGGGAGCCGACTGGATGTACGGCCATCTCCTCGACGGCGACTTACCGTCCAACCACCTCTCCTGGCAGTGGATCGCCGGCACTTTCAGCCGCCGGCCCTATCTGTTCAACGCTGACAACGTCAAGCGCTACGCCGCCCATCTGGATAGCAGCGGAACGTCGGTTGATCGCGGCTACGAAGAACTGGGCGATCTGGCGCAGAGCAACCTGGTCGTCGCCGCCGAGCCCGGCGAGCGGACGCCGGTGGTCGAGCCGCCGGCCTTGTTCGCTTTGCCGCCTGGTGTCCTTGCTCGTGCCGGCTTGCCCGACCTGGGGACCGGCGATGTCGCCTGGGTACATCCTTGGTCGCTGGGCGAACGTCCCGCGGCCACTCGCGTGATCGGTGTCATCCATGCTCCGTTTCACTCGCGTTTCCCTTGGTCGCAGCGGCGCTGGGCGTTTGTCATGGCGGCCATGCGGGAGATCTGCGATGACGTCTGGGTGGGCGACCTCGCCGAGCTGGCGCGCGCCCATGCTGACGCTGCGGTGTTGGTGCGGGCGACCCTCAACCCGGGATATCGTGAGGCGTTGGAGGTGCTGGCCCACGCTCCGCTGCCCGAGCCACGCCTGACCCCGGATCCGGACGACCTTAAACCCTCGTTCAGCCGCTTCTGGGAGTTCGTGCTGTCGTCGCGTGCGGTGAATTTCCACCCCGAGTGATGGGCGACGCTGCGCCGTCGCGCGCTCGCATGGTCACGGCGAGTAGGGCTTGGATGGCATTGCTCGGCACGTTGGTGATCGGCATCAGTCCGGCGCAGGGTGCCGCTGGTCCCTGGCAGACCGATGCGCTGGTTGAATTCGAGGCCGGCGCATCACCGGGCAGCGATCCAGTTGCTTGTGGGTATCGCTACCGGCACTCGGCTGGTGTTGACTTGATCGTCGAGAAGCGCGTGGTCGATGGGCGCGGCATCACGGCTGTGCAGACCCAGGGCGCAGCGCTCATGGATCTGCGCACGGCGTCGTTTGACAGCACGCGCGACCTTGTTGCCAGCGTCTCTTCCGACCGTCGCGAGGCTGATCTCGAACAGAGCGATGTCGGCGGCGTGCTGTTTGTCGAGTTGGCGATCAGTGGGGGCGAACTGCGTGTGCAACAGGCCGGCGTGGAGCGCCGGTTGACGCTGCCGGCGCCGCTGTCGCGCGACATCACGGCGCTATACCTGAACTGCGCCGGCGACTTGTTCCGTCAGGAATAGAGTCCGCAGCTTTGTAGCTTGGGATTCGCGAGCGTCACTTGCCTGCGAACGGGTAGTACTCGTACGAGCCGCGACGCACCTTGGCGCGTTCCAGTTGCGCGTCCGGGGCTGGGTCGGGCTTGCGCTCCCACCAGGTTGCCCGATGCTCGCGCTGCCGGTCGATGATCTCGGGTTTGTCCTTCAGCAGCTGCCGCAAGAAAGCGGTGGTGTCGGATTCGTAGAGGGGCATGTTCAGGCTCCGGTGTCGGTTGCCGCGATAGCGGCCATGCGTCGTCAAACAAGTGGGTTCGAGGGTGGTTAAACGCTGGCAAGGATCTGGTCGTAAGCCTGCTCGAAAGCCAGTAGGCCATCGCGCTGCAAGGCGTCGCCAGCCGCTGCAAGGTCGATGCCGTGGCGCTTCAGGCCCAGCAAAACTGACTCGGCGCCCTCGACATCATGCTCCAGTCGCGATTCGGCGCTGCCGTGGTCAGCAAACGCCTGCAGTGTAGCCTCGGGCACCGTATTGACGGTGTCCGGGCCGATCAGTTCGTCGACATACAGGGTGTCGGAGTAGGCCGGATTCTTGGTCCCGGTGCTCGCCCAGAGCAGGCGCTGAGGCCTAACGCCGGCGGCACGCAGATCGGTAAAGGTGGCGGCATGGTCACTGCGCTCGAACAGGTCACGGTAGCGCTGGTAGCAGACCTTGGCCATGGCCACTGCCACCCGCCCCTGCAGCCTGCTGGCCTCTTCACCAGCGGCGGCCAGCTGGGGGTCGAGCAGTGTGTCGACGCGACTCAGGAACACGCTGGCGACGCTGTAGAGCTGCTTCGGGTTGCCGCCGGATTCGAGCCAGCGGCGCGCGCCGATCGCCCAGGCGCAGGCAGTTTCGACCGCCTGTTGCGGTGAGAAGATCAGCGTCATATTGACGTTCAGGCCGCGTGCGGTGGCTTCGGTGAGCGCCAGCCGGCCAGCGGGTGTCGACGGGATCTTGATCAGCAGGTTGGGGCGGGCCACCGCCTGGCTCAGGCGGATCGCCGCTGCCAGGGTCGATTCGGGGTCGTGCGCAAGCTGGGGACTGACCTCGAGGCTGACCCATCCAGCATCACCGCCGCTGTTCGCGTGGCGGTCCCGCAGGTGGTCGCAAGCCTGCTGTACATCGGCGATGGCCAGCGCCTCGTAGCGCCCCTCGGGACCGATTCCCGAGGCGCGCAGGCGCTGCAGGTCGTCGTGATAGGCGGCGCCGCCGCTGATCGCCTTCTGGAAGATCGCCGGGTTGGTGGTGATGCCCTGCACGCCGGCATCGAGATAGCGGGCGAGCTGGCCGCTGCGCATCAGGTCGCGCGACAGGTTGTCGAGCCACAGATGTTGACCCAGCGCGAATGCACGGGCGAGATTTGTGCGGGGGGCAGCCGGCAGCGAGGCGGGCGTGCCGACGGGCGTGGGCGTGGCGGTCTTCGACATGGTGTGGCGGGCGGCCGAGCGAGCGTAGCTCGCCACTCTGCCACAAGCCGGTGTCGTGGTTAAGCACGTCGGTCGCGGTATAGTCGGAGCCCGCCCGTTGCCCCGCTACAACCGCTCTCATCCCTGTGACCTGCCTGCTTGCCATCGAGACCGCTACCGCGTCGTGCAGCGTCGCGCTGACCTGCGACGGGGCGGTGCTGCAGCGCACCGCCGGCGGTGGCGACCGACCCTCAGAGCAGGTGCCGCTGTTGATCGGCGAGCTGTTTGCCGAGGCTGGTTTTGGTTTATCCCGTCTCGATGCCATCGCATTTGATGCTGGCCCCGGGTCGTTCACCGGCATTCGCGTCGGCTGCGGCCTGGCCCAAGGCATTGCACTCGGGCTGGACCGACCGCTGGTGCAGATCGGTTCCTTGGCGCTGCTCGCCATGCAGGCACCGGCGGGGCGGGTGGTGGCCTTGCTCGACGCGCGCATGGCCGAGATCTACTGGGCGCCATTCGAGCGCGCCGACACCCCGCAGGCTTTGCCGCAGGCGTTGGCCATTCCGCGTGTGTGTCCGCCAGGCGAGTGGGTGTGTCCGCTCGACATCGACGCCCTGATCGGCGACGGTCTCGCGGCGTATCCGGCTTTGTGCGCGGTCCTGCCGGCCGGGGTTGCGGTGCTCGACCGACATGCTCGTCCGCGCGCTGTCGACATGTTGCCGCTGGCCTTAGCAGAACTCGCAGCAGGTCGCGGTATCGCAGCCGAGGCCGCCAGCCCGCTTTACGTACGCGACAAGGTCGCGCTGACCGCTAGCGAACAGCTGGCCCGTCGGGCGCAGCGCGCATGAGGCCAGATGTGCTGCCTAGCGCGGGCTGGTCCATCGCCTTGACACTGCCGACAGGCTACCGTCTGCGGGAGCTGCGCCAGGACGATGCCCCGAGATTGGCCGAATTGGCTGCTGCGAGTGGGCCGTATGGCTGGAGTGCAAGCAAGTTTGGCGACGCATTGGCCGCTGGTAACGTGGGCTGGGGCGTGTTGCACGATGCTGAGTTGTCCGGCTCGGTGCTTTGCCTGCCTTCCGGCGATGACTGGGAGATCCTGGATCTGACCGTCCGACCGCACCAGCGGCGGCGCGGGCTGGCGCGCGGCTTGCTCGCAGCCGCCTGCCGCGCTGCCCACGCTGCCGGCGCCGTGCGCGTTCTGCTCGAGGTGCGGGCGAGTCATCAGGCAGCGATTGCGCTGTATCGGGGCTGTGGCTTTGCGCAGATAGCCCTGCGCCCTAACTATTACCCGGCTGCGAGCGGCCGAGAAGATGCGTTGGTCATGGAGTTCCGCTTGTGAATCGCGACGAGGCCCGCCTGCGTGAACTCGGCCTGTGGCCACCGTACGGACTGCTGCCGGCCGCGGCCCCGGAGCGCGCGGCCGGCGTTGCCACCCTCGACTGGTCCGCATTAGAGGACCGTATCCGCACCTGCAGCGCCTGCGGGCTGTGTCAGGGGAGGACGTTGGCGGTTCCTGGTACAGGCAGCCGTAACGCCCGCCTGCTGCTGCTGGGCGAGGCGCCGGGTGCCGACGAAGACCGCGCTGGCGAGCCGTTTGTTGGCCGGGCCGGCCGCTTGCTCGATCAGATGCTGTTGGCCATCGGCCTGAGTCGCCAGCAGGTCTATATCGCCAATGTGCTGAAGTGTCGGCCCCCGCAGAACCGGGACCCAGCGCCGGACGAGCTTGCCGCTTGCCGGCCGTTCCTGGATCGGCAGATCGCCCTATTGCGGCCGCAGGTCATCCTGGCGCTTGGCAGCTTCGCGGCACAAAGCTTGCTGGGCGGTGACGGGCGGGTCGGCGCCTTGCGTGGCCGTGTCCACCGCTGCGGCGACAGTGCGGTGGTGGTGACCTATCACCCGGCCTACTTGCTGCGCAGCCCCGACGACAAGCGCCGTGCCTGGGAGGATCTGTGCCAGTTGCGCGCGCTGTTGCAGGAGCCGGCACCCTAGCGGGGTTCGCGGATCTGGTGCGGGTGCTTGCCGCCGGACTCGACCGGCGCCTGACTGTGGGTGGCCGCGTAATCCAGCAGCCGTTTCAGTTCGTCGGCGTGATGCTTCATGTTGTGCTGGTGCAGGCGGCGCACGCCAAACATGCTCACGGATACGAACAGAGCGAACAGCACGATCACCAGATCCACAGACAGGTCGACCCAGACCATCAGCGCATAGAGCGCCAGCATCACCAGGATGCTCAGATTCTCGTTGAAGTTTTGTACGGCGATCGAGTGCCCCGGCCCCATGAGCACGTGGCCGCGATGTTGCAGCAGTGCATTCATGGGAACCACAAAGAAGCCTGCCAGCCCCCCCACGACCAGCATCAGCACCGCCGCGGGCAGCAAGGTGTTGACCACCGTCATCAGGCAGGTGACAAACCCCATGACAATACCGACGCTCACGACTGACACCGACTTGTTGATCGGGATCAGGCGCCCAGCAAGCACTGCACCGATCGCCACACCAACAGCGAACACGCCTTGCAGGTAGGTGGCTTTGTGCAACGGTATATTCAGGGACTCCTCGGCCCAGCGCAGCATGATGAACTGCAGGGTCGCTCCAGCACCCCAGAACAGGGTCGTGGTGGCCAGCGTGATCTGGCCGAGTTTGTCGCGCCACAGTTCGCGCACACACAGCGTAAAGTCGCGGATCAGCCAGATCGGGTTGATGCGCTCGGGGCGGTGGTCGATGCCGGTGTTCGGCACCCACAGGTTGATCAGCGCCGCAATGCCGTAGAGCAGAGCGATGGTCGCCAGACTGAAAACCAGGATCTGCTCGGGGTGAGTGCCAAACGCCGCGACACTGCCGCTGGCGAAAAGGCTGGTGACCATCGGGCTGATCAACCAGCCACCCAGCGCCGAGCCGAACACGATGGCGGCAACTGTGAGGCCTTCGATCCAGCTGTTGGCGACCACCAGCTTGGCCGGCGGCAGGTACTCGGTGAGGATCCCGTATTTGGCCGGCGAATACGCTGCCGCGCCCAAGCCCACCAGCGCGTAGCCATACAGCGGATGCAGGCCGGCGATCATCAGCAGACAGCCAGCGACCTTGATGGAGTTGGCGATAAACATCACCCGCGCCTTTGGCATCGAGTCGGCGAAGGCGCCGACAAAGGCGGCGAGCAGCACATAGGAGAGCACAAAGACCAGTTTGAGCAGCGGCTCGAGGCTGGCCGGCGCATCGATATCGCGCAACATGGCAATGGCGGCGATCAGCAGCGCGTTGTCGGCCAGCGCCGAAAAGAATTGCGCCGACATGATGGTGTAGAAGCCGCGGTTCATGCTGAGTGTCGGTCTGCCGGTTGGGCTGAGTGAGAGGTGTTGTCGTCGGTAACGCTGCGGCAAACCTGCGGGTTTATATCACGCTGCCATGACTGCTTGCCGATGCAGCCTTCGGGCGCAGCCAAGCGGCCAGACGTCACCTCGGCAGCAGCCAGAGTGCGCGCCGTATAATCGGCAAAAGTCCCCGGACCACCCATGCCACGCCCCCTCGTCGCCCGCATCGACCACGCTGCCCTGCGTCACAACCTCGGCTTGGCCCGGCGACTGGCACCGCACTCGCGGCTGATGGCGGTGGTCAAGGCCGATGGTTACGGCCACGGGCTGCTGCGGGTGGCAAGCGCCTTGGCCGCTGCCGACGCCTTTGCGGTGTTGACGCTGGACGACGCGGTGCGGCTGCGCGACGCTGGCTACACACAGACCATCTTGCTGCTGCAAGGGTTCTACGAGACCAGTGAATTGCCCGAGATCGCCAGCCGGGGTCTGAGCCTGGTGATCCACCAGCCCGAGCAGCTCGAGGCTTTGTTGGCCAGCCCGGTCACGGCACCGCTGGACATCCATCTGAAAGTCAACAGCGGCATGAACCGCCTGGGGGTGGCGCCAGAGTTGGTCGCACATGCGGTGTCTGCCCTGCGCGCTTGGCCGAAACTGGGTGAGCTCACCCTGATGACCCATTTCGCCACCGCCGACGAGGCCGACGGCATCGCTTGGCAGATGCAACGTTTCGACGCCGCCACGGCTGGCATCACCGCGCCGCGCTCGCTGGCCAATTCGGCTGCATTGGTGCGCCACCCGCAGGCCCGCACCGACTGGGTGCGGCCGGGGATCATGCTGTATGGCGTCGCCCCCAGCATCGAGACGGCGCCGTCCGATCTCGACCTGCGCCCGGCCATGACCTTGTCTTCGCGCATCATCGCCGTACAAGAACTGGCGCCAGGCGACCGTCTGGGTTACGGCGGGACCTTTACTGCCGAGCGCCGCACCCGCGTCGGTGTCGTCGCCTGCGGCTATGGCGACGGCTACCCGCGTCACGCCGGCACCGGCACTCCGGTGCTGGTCGATGGTGTGCGCACCCGCACCTTGGGCCGCCTGTCGATGGACTCCCTGTACGTCGACATCACCGACCTCCCGGCGGCCGGCATCGGCACCCCGGTGACGCTGTGGGGCGATGGTCTGCCGGCGCAAGAGGTCGCCACCCATGCCGGGACTATTGCCTATGAACTGCTGTGTGGCGTGACACGGCGGGTCACCGTGGAGGAGACCGCGACCGGGACCGCGGTTTAAGTCACTGGCGTCGCCGCTGTCGTGCGGCTGCCAGTGCTGCTTGCAGCACCGCGCGTCGATCGACTGGTTTCCCATCGGGCGTGCTGCTTTCGTGGATATGCTCGCGGCGTTTGGCGGCCAGCCGTTCGGCGCGCTGGGCGGCAACATCCCGCAGTCGGGCCTCGCGGGCCTGGTAGCGGCGACGCCACTGCAGCGACAGGCGCTGCTGCGCGGCGCTGTCGCGCGGTGGCAGGGGCATCAGGTCGATGCAATCGACCGGGCAGGGCGGCAGGCACAGTCCGCAGCCGTTGCACTCGGCGGCGATCACGGTGTGCATGTGCTTGGTGGCGCCGACGATGGCATCGACCGGACAGGCCTGGATGCACAGGGTGCAGCCGATGCATTCGGCCTCTCGTATCAACGCCACTGCCGGCTCGCGGGCGGCCTCGCGTAGGGGGATGACCGGCCGTCCGGTGAGCGCCGCCAACCGAACCACACCTTCCACACCGCCGGGCGGGCAACGGTCGATGTCGGCCTCGCCGCTGGCGATGGCTTCGGCATAGGGGCGGCAGGCCGGGTAGTCGCAGGCACGGCATTGCGTCTGCGGCAGCACAGCGTCGATGGCATCGATCAGGGCAGGGTCGGCCATGGCCGGATGCGGCGCGGTCAGTCAGTCGCGCAGGCAGTCCGGGCCTGCATCGGCCCAGCAGTTGGGCGTCTCGTACAGGCGGACGCGGGCCAGCTGCAGCTGGCCGCCATAGGCTTCGGCGTAGGCTGCGGCGAGCTGGCGGAAAGCCACCACGGCCAAGTGTTCGGCAGTGGGTGGCTGTTCGAATACCACCGTGCGGTGGTCGGGCAGGCTCGCCAGAAAGGTGCGTACGGCGGTGTCGCCGGCGTGCACCAGAAATGCATGGTCCCAGGTGTCGATCAGCTCGCGGGCGATCGCCTTGATGCGCGAGAAGTCTGTGACCATGCCCTGTTCGGGCGAGCCAGGCGTACTGACCAGCGGCCCGGCGACGGTCACCTCGATGGCATAGCGGTGCCCGTGCAAGTGGCGGCACAGGCTGCTGTGATTGGGGATGCGGTGGCCGGCGTCAAACTCCAGCCTGCGGGTGATCTGCATCGGCGCAGTATAGCCGCAGGCGGGGGCTGGCCGGCGCACGCCGCCGCCGGCGGGATATCACGCGGGTGGCTAGCGGCCGCGGCGGGTGCCGGTGTTGCGGCGGGTCGTGGTGCGCGCTGTAGCGCGTGCCGAGCGCCGCAGGTTGCGATACAACTCCGGGTCGGCATTCTTCAAGTATTCGACGATCTCGAAGTGTTCTTTGCGGATGTGGCGCAGGTCGATCTGCTCGACGTGCACCAGGCGGACCAGCTCGCGCACCGCACGCGGCATGCTACGGCCGCTCTCGTAGCGCGAACCGCCACTCTGGGTGACCCCTACCTGCGCCCAGAAGTCCTGCTGGTTCATTCCCAGCGCATGGCGCATCGCCCGCAATTGCGCGCCGCTGTCGATCAGCTCTGCCTGCATCTGTGCCTCCGTTGGTCGGCAGACCCTTCACTTGACGACCCCGTGTCGCCAGGCTGGACCTGTACCACGAGGTCTACGGACGCCGGCCGCGAATCTTTAAGGCGTGTTACCGCTGGGCACTGGTAGCCGCAGTGGCCGCAGGCCGAGCACCCGCGACACCGTATCGATCGCTCCCTGGACCGCCGCGTCGCTGTCGAACGGCCCGGCTTGTACACGCCAGCGTCCGCCACCATCGACGATACGCAGGCGGCTGGCGAGTTCCGGCACGCGCTGGCCGGCATCAGCGAGCAGGCGCTCGGCGTTGCGCCGGTCGCCAAACGCGCCCAGCTGCACCCAGCTGCCGCCCATGGTGGTGGTGGCCTGCAGGTCCGCCGGGCTGATGTCACCGGCCGGTAACGCCTCGACCAGGACCTCGGTGCTGCCTTTGTTGACATAGCCCAGCCGGTGCGCTGCGGCGTAGGACAGGTCGATGATGCGGTTCGGATGGAAGGGACCGCGGTCGTTGACGCGCACCACCACCGAGCGGCCGTTGGCGAGATTGGTCACCCGGACATAACTTGGAATGCTCAGCGTCGGGTGCGCGGCAGTCATGGCGTACATGTCGTACGGCTCGCCGCTCGAGGTCGGTTTGCCGTGGAAACGCCGCCCGTACCAACTGGCCAGTCCGCGTTGGCTGAAACCTGGGACCGGTGGTTTGGGTTCATAGTCGACGCCGAACACCGAATATGGCCGATTGGCGAAACGGTGAGGGGTTTCCTCGCGCGGAACCGCATCTGGGATGCGGTCGAGCTCGGCAGCCGACAACTGCCCGGGGCCGTCGTCCAGGTAGTACTGCTTGCCCCATTTGGGGGCAGTTGAGGGTGCCGGGAGCGGCGGCTTGTTCGCCGTGCTGGGTGGCGCCGGAGTGGCCGGACGATTGGCCGGGCTGCTCGAACCAGCGTCGCGTTGCGGCGTGGCGCAGGCGCTCAGGGCGAGCGAGATCGACAGGACGACAAAGCGCTTCATGGACCACCAATCATGCCACGGTGACGTCGCACACTCATCAAGATGCCAAAGGCAAGTCCTAGCGTGACCAGCGATGTGCCGCCGTAACTGACCAGCGGCAGCGGCACGCCGACCACTGGCAGCAGGCCGATCACCATGCCGATGTTGACGCACACATAGGTGAAGAACGACAGCGTCACGGCACCGGCCATCATGCGCGAGAACAGGCCATTGGCCTGACTGGCGATGCGCAGGCCGCGCAGCACGATGGCCAGCATCAGAACGAACATCACCAACACCCCAGCCAAGCCGAACTCCTCCGCGAACACGGCAAAAATGAAGTCGGTGTGGCGTTCCGGCAGGAAATCGAGATAGCTTTGGGTGCCCTGCATCCAGCCTTTGCCAAACAGTCCTCCCGAGCCCACCGCGATCATCGACTGGATGGTGTGATAGCCGGCACCGAGCGGGTCTTGCATCGGGTCGAGCAAGGTCAGCACGCGGCGGCGCTGGTAGTCGTGCAGCAAACCCCAGACAACCGGCAGGGCTGCCAGCGCGAGCACGCCCAGCACAGCGATCACGCGGTAACGCAAGCCGGCCAGGAACAAGACAAAGCTGCCGGCAGCGCCAACGAGCAGCGCGGTGCCCAGATCGGGCTGGCGCAGAATCAGCGCCATTGGCAGGGCGAGGATGACGGTCGCAATCAGAAAGTGGCGTGGCAGCAGGTCTTCCTGATGGCGATGCAGGTACCAGGCCATCATCAGCGGGGTCGAGAGCCTCATGAGCTCGGACGGCTGGATGCGCGTAATGCCGATATCCAGCCAGCGACGCGCGCCATTGATCACCTCGCCGCCTACCGCCACGCCGATGAGAAGCAATACACCGAGCACGTACAACGGTGGCGCCACGGACGCGAGGCGGGCCGGCGGCACCTGCGCGACCAGCCGCATGCAGCAGATGGCCACCGCGAAATTGATCAGCTGGTTGCTCCATCGCACCCACGAGCCGCCCGACGCTGAGTACAGCGTCAGCAGGCCGATGAGCGTCAGCCCACCCAGAAGCAGCAGCAGGGGCGGGTCGAGTGGCCGCAGCAGGAAGCTGCCGACGCGGCGCAGCAGCGGCGGCGAGTTCATGGTGCGACCTCGTCGGCCGGCGGGCTCCCGACGATCCACTGGTCGAGGATCCGGCGCGCCACCGGCGCCGCAGCACCACTTCCGCTGCCACCGTTCTCGACCAGCACGGCGACGGCGATGGTCGGCGCCTCGGCGGGAGCGTAAGCGATGAACCAGGCATGGTCGCGATGCCGCTCATCGATGGCGTCGGCGCGGTAGGTCTGGCCCTGCTTGATGGCGATCACCTGGGCCGTGCCGGTCTTGCCGGCAGTCTTGTAGGGAGCATCGCGAAAGGCGGCAGCGGCGGTGCCACCCGGCTCGGTGACGGCGACCATCGCTGCTGCGACGAGGTCAAGGTGGGCCTCGTTAAAGTGCGTTTCGAACACCGGTTGCGGTTCGGTGACGCGGGTCTTGCCAGTGCGGCTATCGACGATCTCCTTGGCCAGATGAGGGCGCCACGCGACACCGCGGTTGGCGAAGATCGCGGTGGCATAGGCCAGCTGCATCGGCGTTGCCAGCATGTAGCCTTGACCAATTCCGGCGGACACCGAATCGCCGGTGTACCAGCGGTCGCGGAAACGCGCACGTTTCCAGGCCTCGCTGGGGTTTAAACCGCTGCGCTCGCCGCCGATATCGATGCCGCTCTCGACGCCAAAGTTAAAGCGCGCGAGGAAGTCGTGCATGCGCTGGATGCCCATGTCCACCGCCAGGCTGTAATAGTAGATATCGCACGACTGGACGACCGAGACATGCATGTCGACTCGACCATGGCCTTCGCGTTTCCAGCAGCGGTAGCGGTGGCTCGAGCCAGGCAGGCTGAACCAGCCAGGGTCGAACACGCTGTCCTGGGGGCGGCGCAACCCGCTCTCGAGACCGGCCAGCGCCATGAATGGTTTGATCGTAGAGCCAGGTGGGTACGCGCCACGCAGGGGGCGGTTGGTCAGCGGCCGGTCGGGTGAATCGTTCAGGCGCCGCCAGTTAGGCACGTCGATGCCGTCGACGAACAGGTTCGGGTCGAAGCTCGGTTGACTGACCAGGGCCAGGACGTCGCCGGTTGCCGGTTCGATCGCCACAGCGGCACCGCGGCGGCCCTCAAAGGCCTGCTCGGCGACCTGCTGCAGGCGAATGTCGATAGCCAGGCGCAGACGGTTGCCGGGCACCGAGGCATGGCTACTCAGGGTGCGTACACCGTGGCCGCTGGCATCGGTCTCGACCTTGCGATAACCGGCGATCCCCCGCAGCTCGGCCTCGTAGGTCTTTTCGATACCGTCCTTGCCGATGGCGTCGATGCCGCGATAGGCGTCGTTCTCGCCGCGCGTCTCGATAGCCGCCTTGTCGGCGGCGCTGATCCGCCCGACATGCCCAAGAACGTGGGCGGCGCTTTCGCCAAATGGGTAATGACGGTATAGCCGGGTCGACAGCTCGACACCCGGGAAACGAAATTTTTGTGCGGTGAAACGGGCGACCTCTTCGTCGCTCAAGAACGAGCGCACTGGCAACAGACCCAGCCGCCGCGTCTCGCGGATGCGCTGCAGAAAGCGTTTGCGGGTACCCTCGTCGATGCGCACCAGTTCCGCCAGTGCGTCAAGGGTGCCTGGCAGATCGCTCACTCGTGTCGGGTCGATCTCTAGCGTGTAGACCGCGGTGTTCTCGGCCAGGACGACGCCGTTGCGGTCGGTGATCAGGCCCCGGTTGGGCGCCGATGGCACGATGCTGATGCGGTTGCTTTCGGCCAGCGTATGAAAGCGCTGGTGTTCGATCGCCTGCAGAAAGATGAGTCGCAGCAAGAGCAGCGCAAAACCGATGCCGACCAGCACCACCACGACCTGTAGGCGCGACTGGTATTGCTGCTCGCGACCAAGTTCTTCCAGCGTAGTGAGGCGTTGGGCCATGCTGCTTCAATCGCCCTGCAGACCACGACTCGGTGTATCGCGGCGGGTCTCAAGCAACAGAGGCAGCAGCGGCCAGAGCAGTGCGCCGAACAGCGGCGACCACAGCTCCAGCGGCCCGCCCCAGCGCAGTCCAAGCCACAGTTGGCCGGCCGCTCGCAAGCCGAGCACGGCAAACAGCAGCAGGGCCACGACCAGCATCTGGGCATGCAGTGCCATCTGGTCGAAGGTCTTGCGCAGGTGGGTACCGACGTAGGCGCACAGGCAATACAGACCGGCACCCAGCCCGGTGGGCAACAGCATTGCAACGTCTTTGACCAGCCCGAGCCCCCAGCCACTCCAAACGCTGGCCGGTGGCCGGGGCCGGGTCGACCAGTAGATCAGCACCAGCAGGCAGAGGTCGGGGCGCAGCAGGTCGATGCTGGCGGTAATCGGCACCAGATCGACCAGCAGGGCGACCAGCAGCGAGCCCCAGACCAGGCGGCGTGACGCTGGCAGGAGTTGTTGCTCGGTTGCAGGGCTCATGTGGCCTCGATCATGGTGTGTCAGGGGGCGGCCTGTTGGCAGCCGAGCCCGGATCGGGCTTGACCAGGGGGCGCACGACGGCAAAGTGACGCTGTGTCTCCAGCCGTGCCACCGGGCGGCAGCGCACCACGGCGAACTCGCTCTGGGTGTCGCGCTCGACACTGGTGACCGTGGCAACCGCCATGCCGGCCGGATAGACCGAGTCTAGCCCACTGGTGACCAGACGATCGCCTGGTTCGATATCGGCGTTGTTGGCGAGGAAGCGAAGGCTGGCGCGTTCAGCGATGCCGTCGCCGATCAGCACTGCGCGCTGGCCGGTCCGGGCGATCTGCACCGGGGTGGCCTGCCCCTTGTCGGTGATCAACGCGACCTCGCTGGTCGTGCCGCCCACCCGCACGACCTGGCCGACCACTCCGTTCGGTTCGACAAGCGCCATTCCGAGGCTGATGCCCTCGCTACGACCGGCGTTGATCAGCAGGCGGTGCGCCGACGACGAGCGCCCCCGTTGCAGCAGCTGTACAAAGCGCACTGGCTCAATGCCATCGGGAGGCAGCTCGAGCAGTTCGCGTAGTCGGGTATTTTCTTGGCGCAGGGACGACAGGCTTTGCCAGCCAGTCTGCAGGCGCATGTTCTGGTCCTCCAGCTCGCGGATACGCTCGAGCAGGCTGCCCTGCAGCTGCAAGTGCTGCAGCGCATCGGCGGTCTGTTCGCGGCCAGTGGCGAGGGCGCTGTAGAGCGGCGCGGTGAGCCGCTCGCCGCCGCTGCGCAGGCTGTCCGACCAGTCGTACTGCGCATCGGTGACCAGCAACGCAGTAGCGGCTGCCAGCCCGACCAGGCAGCGCGCACCCGGCGAGATGCCGCGCCGGAAGAGTTCAGGGGCGTGGTGGGTGGCGGGCCGGACCATGCGGCGCCTGGGGCTTATTCCTGCGCGAAGACGCTGTGCGGGCGGTCCATGCGCTCGAGCGCGAGACCGCAACCGCGGACCACGCAGGTCAATGGTTCTTCGGCAACCGACACCGGGAGGCCGGTTTCGACCGACAACAGGCGATCGAGACCGCGCAGCATGCCACCACCGCCGGTGAGCACCATGCCGCGATCGGCGATGTCGCCGCCGAGTTCAGGCGGAGTTTGCTCGAGCCCGACGCGGATCGCCGAGACGATGGCGTTGAGCGGTTCCTGCAGCGCTTCGTAGATCTCGTTGCTGGTGATGGTGAAGCTGCGCGGCACGCCCTCGGCGAGGTTGCGCCCTTTGATCTCCATCTCGCGCACCTCGCTGTCGGGGTAGGCCGAACCGACCCGCTTCTTGACTTCCTCTGCGGTCGCTTCGCCGATCAGCAGGCCGTAGTTGCGGCGGATGTAGTTGATGATGGCCTCGTCGAACTTGTCGCCCCCAACCCGCACCGAGTTGCCGTAGACCACCCCGCCTAACGAGATGACGCCAAGCTCTGTCGTGCCGCCGCCGATGTCGATGACCATCGAACCGGTCGCGTCCTCGATCGGCAGGCCAGCGCCGATTGCCGCGGCCATGGGCTCCTCCAGCAGATACACCTTCGACGCGCCGGCACCGAGCGCCGATTCGCGGATGGCGCGGCGTTCGACCTGGGTCGAGCCCCAAGGCACGCAGATGACGATGCGCGGGCTGGGCGAGAACAGACGGGCGTCGCGCACACGGCGGATGAAGTTCTTCAGCATCTGCTCGGTGACCGTGAAGTCTGCGATCACGCCGTCTTTCAGCGGGCGCACGGCTTCGATGTTACCGGGCGTTCGGCCAAGCATCATCTTGGCTTCACGGCCGACTTCCTGGATCACGCGGCGGCCGTTCTGGTCGGTGCGGATCGACACCACCGAGGGTTCATCCAGCACGATGCCCTTGCCACGGACGTAGACCAGCGTGTTGGCGGTGCCCAGGTCGATGGCGATGTCGTTCGAGAAATAGTTGCGCAGAAAACCTAGCATGATCGATTGGCCCGAAACTGGTGCGACCGGGGCGGCCGCGACGTCAATCGCTTATGATACTGCACCGCTCCGGTCGGCTGGCACCCGCCGCGACACGGGGCCTGTGTAGCCCACGAAGTTTGTTCGCAGACGCCGCATGCTGGTGCGGCGGGTGCGGACACTGTTCCCGGAAACGCCTCATGTCTCTCAGCCCGGACGACGTCCGCAAAATCGCGCGCCTTGCCCGTCTGCAACTGGACGAGGTCGAGGTCGAGCCGACTCTCGTTACCCTTAATCGCACCTTGGCCCTGGTCGAGCAGATGCAGTCGGCTGACACCACTGGTATCGAGCCGATGGCACACGCGCAAGCTGTGTCTTTGCGCTTGCGACCCGATGCCGTGACCGAGCACGATGCGCGCGATGCGCTGATGGCCAACGCGCCGGCCGCCGAGAAGGGGCTGTTCCTGGTGCCGAAGGTGATCGAATGAGCGCCGCGCCCGCAACCGTCGCCGCGCTCGCCGCCGATCTGGCTGCGGGCAAGGTCTCTGCGGTCGAGCTCGCCACCGGGGCGCTCAAGCGCGCCGAGGCCTCGACCCTCAACGCCTTCATCACGCTCGACCCGGACCGCACACTCGCCGAGGCGCGCGCTGCCGATGCGCTGCGGGCCTCTGGCAAAGCTGGCCCGCTGACCGGCGTCCCGTTCGCGCAGAAGGACATCTTCTGCGCCGAGGGTTGGCGAACCACTGCCGGCTCGAAGATGCTTGGCGATTTCGTCGCGCCGTATGACGCCACGGTGGTGGCGCGCGGCAAGGCTGCCGGCCTGGTGACCATCGGCCGCGCCAACATGGACGAGTTCGCCATGGGTTCGTCGAACGAGAACAGCGCCTTTGGGGCGGTGCGTAATCCGTGGGATATGGCACGCGTGCCGGGCGGCTCCTCGGGTGGCTCGGCCGCGGCAGTGGCGGCGGGCATCGTGCCGGCGGCCACCGGCACCGACACCGGCGGCTCGATCCGCCAGCCGGCCTCGTTCTGCGGCATCACCGGTATCAAGCCGACCTATGGTGTGGTCAGCCGCTACGGCATGATCGCCTACGCCTCCAGCCTCGACCAGGGCGGGCCGATGGCGCGCACGGCGCAGGACTGCGCGCTGCTGCTCAACGCCATGGCCGGCTTCGATGAGCGTGACGCCACCAGTCTGCAGCGCGCCCCCGAGGACTATGCACGCGATCTTGAGCGACCCTTGGATGGTCTGCGCATCGGCGTGCCCACCGGCTGGCTCGGTGACGGCGTCGCGCCCGATGTGCGTGCCGCAGTCGAGGACGGCCTCGCGCAGCTCGAGACGCTCGGCGCGCGCCGCGTCGAGGTGAGCCTGCCGCACGCGCAGTACGCCATCGCCGCTTACTACGTCATCGCCCCGGCGGAAGCCTCGAGCAACCTTTCACGCTATGACGGTGTGCGCTACGGCCACCGCGCCGCCCAGTACACCGACCTCGCCGAGATGTACGCCAAGAGCCGCGCCGAGGGCTTCGGTGCCGAGGTGCGTCGCCGCATCCTCGTCGGCACGTATGTGCTCTCCGCCGGCTACTACGACGCCTACTACCTCAAGGCCCAGCAGGTACGGCGCCTGATCGCGCAGGACTTCGCAGCGGCGTTCGAGGCGTGTGACGTGATCGCCGGCCCGGTCGCCCCTACGGTCGCCTACAAACTCGGCGAAAAGACCGCCGACCCGGTGCAGATGTACCTCGGCGATGTCTTCACCACGCTGGTCAATCTGGCCGGTCTGCCTGCGCTCTCCGCGCCGTGCGGTTTCGGCGAGGCCGGGATGCCCGTGGGGTTGCAGCTCATCGGCGACTATTTCGCCGAAGCGCGGCTGCTCAACGTCGCGCATCGCTTGCAGCAAGCGACCGACCACCACTTGAAGACACCGCCCGATGCTAGTGTCGCCGCCGCAGGGGGTGCAGCGTGAGCGCCGCCAACTGGGAGGTCGTCATCGGGCTTGAGACCCACGTCCAGCTCTCGACCGTTTCCAAGATCTTTTCCGGCGCCTCGACGGCGTTCGGTGCCGAGCCCAACCGTCAAGCCTGTGCGGTCGATATGGCGCTGCCCGGTGTGCTGCCGGTGATGAATGCCGCCGCCGTCGACAAGGCGATCGCCTTCGGCCTCGCGATCGGTGCTCACATCGCCCCGCGCAGCGTCTTCGCGCGCAAGAACTACTTCTACCCGGACCTCCCCAAGGGCTACCAGATCAGCCAGTTCGAGATCCCGGTGGTACAGGGCGGCAGCATCGCCATCCAGGTCGGTGAGGGCGACAAGGAGTACAGCAAACGGGTCGAACTCACCCGCGCCCATCTCGAAGAGGACGCTGGCAAGTCGTTGCACGAGGACTTCCATGGCATGTCCGGCATCGACCTCAACCGCGCCGGAACGCCGTTGTTGGAGATCGTCACCGAGCCGGTGATGACCTCGAGCGCCGAAGCGGTGGCCTATGCCCGCGCCCTGCACGCACTGGTGATGTGGATCGGCATCTGCGACGGCAACATGCAGGAGGGCTCGTTCCGCTGCGACGCCAACGTGTCGGTGCGCCGGCCCGGCGAGCCTCTGGGCACCCGTCGCGAGATCAAGAACCTCAACTCGTTCCGCTTCTTGCAGCAGGCGATCGACTACGAGATCCGCTGGCAGATCGAGCAGATCGAGGACGGCCATACCATCCAGCAGGCCACCGTGCTGTTCGACCCGGACAGCGGCGAGACGCGGATGATGCGCAGCAAGGAAGACGCGCACGACTACCGCTACTTCCCCGACCCGGACCTGCCGCCGCTGGTGATCGACCCGGCGCGCATCGAGGCGGTCAAGGCGGGGATGCCGGAGCTGCCGGCGGCGATGCAGGCGCGCTTCGTGGTGGACTATGGTTTGTCCGACTACGACGCCGGCCAGCTCACCGCCAGCCTCGACACCGCGCGCTACTTCGAGGAGGTGGTCGCCGCTGCGGGTGCGGCGCAGGCCAAGCCGGCTGCCAACTGGGTGATGGGCGAGGTCGCCGCGCGGCTCAACCGCGAGGAGAAGGCGATCGCGTCGTCTCCCGTGTCGCCGCCGCAGCTCGCCGGTGTGCTGGCCCGTGTCGCCGACAACACCATCTCCAATAACATCGCGCGCAAGGTCTTCGAGGCACTGTGGAACGGCGAGGGCGAGAGTGCCGACGCCATCATCGAGGCGCAGGGGCTCAAGCAGGTGACCGACGCTTCGGCCATCGAGCCGATCATCGATGAGGTGCTCGCCGCCAACCCGCAGAGCGTCGCCGAGTTCAAGGCCGGCAAGGAGAAAGCGTTCAATGCGCTGGTTGGCCAGGTGATGAAGGCGAGCCGCGGCAAGGCGAGTCCGGCTCAGGTCAACGAGCTGCTGCGGCGCAAGCTGGAGGGCTGAGGTGTCCGGCCGCGTGCTCATCCTTGGCACCGGCGGCACCATCGCCGGGGTGGCGGACTCGTCCTCGCAGAGCACCGGCTATCGCGCGGCTGCGCTGTCGGTCGAGCAACTGGTTGCCGCGGTGCCGGCGCTTGCCGAATACGACCTCGAGACGCGGCAGGTGGCGCAGGTCGACTCCAAGGACATGTCCTTTGCCATCTGGACCGAGCTGCATCGCGAGGTCTCGGCCGCGCTGAAGGACGGGCAACTGGATGGGGTGGTCATCACCCACGGCACCGATACGCTCGAGGAGACGGCGTACTTCTTGGCACGGACCCTGGTTGCTGCCAAGCCGGTCGTCCTGACGGCGGCCATGCGTCCGGCCACGGCCCTGTCGGCAGATGGTCCACAGAACCTGCTCGATGCGGTTCAGCTGGCCTGCGAGCCCGCCGCCGCTGGTGTGCGCGTCTGCATGCACGGTGAGGTGTTCGCCGGCTTCGCTGTGCGTAAGTGCCACCCGTACGCCGTCCACGCCTTCGCCTCGACCCGCGCCGCCGGCCCGGTGATGGAGGAGGGGGTCTTTGCGCCTCCGGCGAGCCTGCCAGAACCGCTTGGATTCAATCCTGCCCCCGAAAACTGGCCTTGGGTCGAGGTCTTGCAGAACCATGCCGGACAAGATGCCCGCGCGGTCAGGGCGCTGGTTGGCGCTGGGGTTCGCGGACTGGTGGTTGCCGCCACTGGCAACGGCACCTTGGCCGAGGGCTTTGCCGAGTCGCTGCGGGAGGCGGCGCAGGCCGGTGTGGCCGTGGTCGTGGTCAGTCGCTGCCCCCAGGGCCACGTGGTCGGTCAGCCGCAACACGGCTTGTGGGTGCTACCGCTCACTGCTGCGCAGGCGCGCGTCGAACTACTGCTGCAGCTGCGCGATCGGCCTGCCTGACACGGTCTGGCGGCGGCGTTCGCGTAGGCGTCGACGTGCCTCAGCGGGCTTTGCTTGCGTAGCGGTCGGCGGTCACTGCCAGCGCACACAGCGCGATGGCGACAAAGCAGGCCAGCGCCCATTCCGCGATCGAGAAACCGAGCAGCGTCCAGTCGACCTTGCTGCAGTCGCCGCTGCCGCGGAACACCATCGGCAGGACTTGGGCCAACGGGACGCTATCGAGCATGAAGGCGAGGTCGCCGCCGCACTCGGGGAACTCGGGCGGGTTGTGCTGCAACCAGGTCTGGCGACCGGCGATACCAGCGCCGATCAAGGCCGCCAGCGTCACCAGTCCGGCCCAGGCCCGCGACACCCAATAGGGCCCGCGGTGCAAGGCTCCGGCCGAGGCAAGCAGTCCGGTGACGAGAAACGCGTAGCGCTGGAAGATGCACAGCGGGCAGGGCTCGATGCCAGCTCCGGCCTGTAGGACCACCCCGAACGCGATCAGACCAAAGCAGGTGGCAGCGATGCTGGCCAGTACCCGGTGCGGGTGCAAGGCCAGGGGGCAAGGGGTGTTGCGCAAGTCCATAGCCGGCATTCTAGTCAATGCCCGGCGGCACGCCCCTGCTAAAATCCGCCACTTTCCCGCTGGGCTTGTCGATGCGCACCTTTCAGGACCTCATCCTCACCCTGCAGCGCTACTGGTCTGAGCGCGGCTGCGTGTTGTTGCAACCCTACGACATGGAGGTCGGTGCCGGCACCAGCCACACCGCCACCTTTCTGCGCGCGCTCGGCCCCGAGCCGTGGAAGGCTGCCTACGTGCAGCCGAGCCGCCGGCCCAAGGACGGCCGTTATGGCGAGAACCCGAACCGGCTGCAGCACTACTACCAGTTCCAGGTGGTGCTCAAGCCGGCGCCGGCCGACATCCTCGAGGCCTACTTGGGTTCCCTGGAGGCCATCGGGCTCGATCTGCGCGCGAACGATGTGCGCTTCGTCGAGGACGACTGGGAGAACCCCACTCTTGGTGCCTGGGGGCTGGGCTGGGAGGTCTGGCTCAACGGCATGGAGGTGACGCAGTTCACCTACTTCCAGCAGGTCGGTGGTATCGACTGCAGGCCGATCACTGGCGAGATCACCTACGGCCTCGAGCGTCTGGCCATGTATATCCAGGGGGTCGAGAACGTCTTTGATCTGGTCTGGACCGACGGCGTGAAGTACGGCGATGTCTATCACCAGAACGAGGTCGAGCAGAGTGCCTACAACTTCGAGCACAGCGACGTCGACTTTCTGCTCGGTGCCTTCGGCGCGCATGAAGCGTCAGCAAAGAAACTTATGGAACAGAAGCTTGCGCTGCCTGCTTACGAGCAAGTCTTAAAAGCAGCCCACACCTTCAACCTGCTCGACGCGCGCGGTGCCATCTCGGTCACCGAACGCGCTGCCTACATCGGCCGCATCCGCAACTTGGCCCGCTCGGTGGCGGCGAGTTACCTCGACAGTCGCGCCCGGCTCGGTTTTCCGCTGGCGCCGCGTGAATGGGCCGAAGAGGTGCTGGCCAGGCGCGAGGCGGCGGCATGAGCGACAGCCGTTCCCTGTTGGTCGAGTTGCTGTGCGAGGAATTGCCGCCCAAGGCCTTGTCGCGCCTGTCGGAGTCGTTCGCACAGACGCTGGCGGCCGACCTCGCTGCAGCGGGTCTGTGCGCTTCCGATGCGCCTGTGACCCCGTATGCCACCCCGCGTCGGTTAGCGGTACACGTCGCTGACGTTGCTGCACGTGCCGCCGACAAGCCGGTTCGTCAGAAGCTGATGCCGGTCGCCGTGGGTCTCGATGCATCGGGCAACCCCACGCCGGCACTGCAGAAGCGTCTCGCCGCGCTAGGCCTCGCCGACACCCAGCCAGCGCAGCTGATCCGCGAGTCTGATGGCAAAGCCGAGAGCCTGTTTGTCGACACCGTGGTAGCGGGGGCGCATCTGGCCGATGCGCTGCAGGAGGCGCTCGAGACCGCAGTGGCTCGGCTGCCCATCCCCAAGGGCATGTCGTATCAGCTCGAGTCTGGTTGCGAGCAGCCGGGCTGGAGCTCGGTGAGCTTTGTGCGGCCGGCACACGCGCTGGTCGCGCTCCATGGCGCCGACGTGGTGCCGGTGACGCTGCTTGGTTTGGTGGCAGGGCGTATGACGCGCGGTCACCGCTTCGAGTCGCGGGTGGCGCAGCTCGAGCTGCGATGCGCTGATACCTACGCTAGCCAGCTGGCCGACGAAGGCGCGGTGGTGGCCTCGGTCGCCGAGCGGCGAGTGTTGATCGCCAATCAGTTGGCGGCAGCGGCTGCCAAAGTGGGGGCTGAGGTGGGTGGCGTGGTTCGGCCAATCGATGACGATGCCTTGCTCGACGAGGTCACCGCACTGGTCGAGCGGCCCAATGTGCTGGTGGGGCAGTTCGATCAGGCTTTCCTCGCGGTGCCGCAGGAATGCTTGGTCCTCACCATGAAGGCCAACCAGAAGTATTTCCCGCTGGTGGATGCGCAAGGCTGCCTGACCAACCGCTTCCTGCTGGTCTCCAACATCTCGCCTGCCGACCCTTCGGCAGTGATCGCCGGCAACGAGCGCGTGGTGCGTCCGCGTCTGGCCGACGCGCAGTTCTTCTTCCAGCAGGACCGCAAGGTGCCCTTGGTGGAACGCGCCGCTGGGCTTGACCGCGTGGTCTACCACAACAAGCTTGGCAGCCAGGGCGAGCGCAGCCGACGTGTGGCCGCTGTCGCGCACGCCATCGTCGAGCAACTGCGTCTGGCCACCGAGCCCTACACTGTCGAGGCCAAAGACGAGTTCGACGTGCTCGATTCCAAGGTGCAAGAGGCGGCGCGCCTGGCCAAGGCCGACCTGCTCACCGACATGGTTGGCGAGTTCCCCGAACTGCAGGGCGTCATGGGTGGCTACTACGCGCGCCACGAGGGTCTGCGCGATGGCGTCGCCATCGCCATCGAGGATCATTACAAGCCCCGTTTTGCGGGCGACGCGCTGCCGCGCAACCATACAGGCACTGTCTTGGCGTTGGCTGACAAGCTCGAGACACTGATCGGCTTGTTCGGTATCGGCGAGAAACCCACTGGCGACCGCGACCCGTTCGCGCTCCGTCGCCACGCGCTTGGCGTGATCCGTATCCTCATCGAGAAAAACCTGCCCTTGCAGCTGCCTGCAATGATCTCAGCAGCGCTGCCGGTCTTTGGCGAGCGGATTGGCGACCCGACCGATGCCTTGCTTGAGTTCTTTCACGACCGACTGGAAGTACTCCTGCGCGAGCAGGGTTACCGCGCGCAGGAGGTCGAGGCGGTGCTAGCCCTGCGGCCATCGCGTCTGGGCGATATCCCGCGCCGGCTCGAGGCGGTGCGCACCTTCGCTGCGTTACCCGAGGCCGCCGCGCTGGCCGCTGCCAACAAGCGCGTTGGCAACATATTGAAGAAGGCCGAAGCGGTGCCGGACCGTATCGAGCCTGCGCGTTTCGTCGAGGCCGCCGAGCGCGACCTGTTCGCGGCGCTCCAGGCCACGCTGCCAGAGGCGACACTGGCATTCGAGGGCGGTGACTACACCACGTCGCTTCGCGCATTGGCGGCGTTGCGCGCACCGGTCGACGCCTTCTTCGATGGCGTCATGGTCAACGCCGACGACGCGGCTCTGCGCGACAACCGGCTGGCGCTGCTGGGTCAGCTCCATGCGGCGATGAACCGCGTTGCCGAGTTGGGCCGGCTGGCAGCATGACGACCACGCGTCTGGTCATTCTCGACCGCGAGGGTGTCATCACCGAGTGCGCCACGCCGTTCATGCGCGGTCCGGAAGACTTCCGACCGATCCCCGGGGCATTCGAGGCGATCGCGCGGCTGAACCAGGCCGGTGTGCGTGTGGTGGTTGCGACCAACCAGGCTGGGGTTGGCCGCGGTCTCTTCGACATGACGCTGGTCAACACCATTCACGACCGCATGCATCGTGCTGCGCTGGCTGCCGGCGGGCGCATCGACGCGGTGTTCTATTGCCCGCACAGCGAAGAGGCGCACTGCGCTTGTCGCAAACCGCGCCCGGGTATGTTGGTACAGATCGCCGACCGTTTTGGACTGCGCTCGTTGATGGGGGTGCCGGCAGTGGGCGACAGCATCCGCGACTTGCAGGCGGCGGTCGGCGCTGGCTGTGCACCGATTCTGGTGCGCACTGGTAAAGGTCGCGAGACCGAGCAGGACCCAGACCTGCCGCGTGGCACCGTGATCTACGACAGTCTCGCCGATTTCACCGAGGCATGGCTCGCAGCGCCCCACTGATGCGCGCCTGGGCCGGTTCGCTGGTATTCGCCGCTGGACAGACGCTGGTCACCGTGGCGTTCGCCTTTGCCGCGCTGCTGACGGCGCCGTTGCCGCTGATTGCACGTTACCGCTTCATCACCCTGTGGTGCCGCACAGTGGTGGCGATGGCGCGACTGCTGTGTGGTATCCGTGCGCGTGTGCACCGGGTTGCGCAAGGCGCTCAGCCAAGCGGCCCGGTGATCTACCTGTCCCGCCACGAGTCGGCCTGGGAGACGCTGGCATTCAGCCAGCTCTTGCCACCACACGTGAATGTGGTGAAGCGTGAGCTGTTGCGCATCCCGTTCTTCGGCTGGGGGCTGGCGCTGCTGGCACCGATCGCCATCGATCGCGCCGCTGGCCGCGCTGCTTTGCGGCAGATGCTCGAGCAAGGACGTGCCCGGGTGGCGCAGGGCTTTTCGGTGGTGATCTTCCCTGAAGGCACACGCAAGGCGCCGGGCGAGCGCGCCGATTTTTTCATCGGCGGGGCGTGGTTGGCTTGCCAACTGGGGGTACCGGTGGTTCCGGTGGCACACAACGCTGGGCGCTGCTGGGGTCGCGGCGCTATGCTCAAGCGTCCCGGCACGGTCGATGTTGTGGTCGGTCCGACCATCGATACCAGCGCAGGTGACGCCGCCGCCGTGAACGCGCAGGCCAAAGCCTGGATCGATGCCACTTGCGACCAGCTTGACGCTGCCCACCGCGGTTAAGCCCGGCGGCGGCAGCCTGTTGGCTGTCTTACACTAGGGCGGTTAGCAGTCATCAAGCGAAACATCCTTCCGAACAGATCATCGGAACAACAAGGGAGCAGGCATGCGCATCCTCCACACCATGCTTCGGGTCGGCGACCTCAAACGTTCGCTCGATTTTTACACTGGAGTGCTCGGCATGCAGGTGCTGCGCCAGGCCGACTATCCAGACGGACGCTTCACGCTTGCCTTCGTCGGTTTTGGCGATGAACACAGCACCGCGGTGCTCGAGCTCACCCACAACTGGGATACATCCTCGTATGACATCGGCACTGCCTACGGCCATATCGCCATCGAGGTCGACGATGCCTACGCTGCGTGCGAGGCAGTCGCCACCAAGGGCGGTAAGGTGGTGCGCCCGGCCGGACCGATGAAGCACGGAAAGACGGTGATCGCTTTCGTCGAGGACCCGGACGGCTACAAGATCGAGTTCATCCAGAAGGGCACCTGGGACGGCCGCTAGGCCGGGCTGCCAGAAGCCAGCTTTCGCTGGCGCCAGGACAGGTCTATGCTGGCCACAGGACTGGCGCCACCAGAGCGCCGGCCGTGTGGAGGAGACCAGCCATGCAAGACCCCGGACGTTCGCCGAGTGGGTTCAACCTGACCCGCCTGTCGAGCCAGAGGCGTGCCAGTCTGGCGCGCAGACTGACCCCCGAGCAGGCCTACGTCATGCTCGATCACGGCACTGAGCGCCCGTTCTGCGGCGGACTTCTGCACGAGAAAGGTCATGGTGTGTTTGCTTGTCGCCTGTGCGGGCTGCCGTTGTTTCACAGCGAAGCCAAGTTTGATTCGGGCACCGGCTGGCCGAGCTTCTGGCGCGCGTTCGACGAGGCACATCTGCACCGCGTGGAAGACCGCAGCCATGGGATGCTGCGTACCGAGATCCGCTGTATCCGCTGCGATGGGCACTTGGGGCATGTGTTCCCTGACGGACCGCCGCCAACTTACGAGCGTCACTGCCTGAACGGCGCGGCCCTGGAGTTCTTCACCGAAGGCAGCGAGATCCCGCAGCACGAGGCGGATTAGGGTGTCTCGGCCAGGCGGATGAAGTCAGCGGGGGCGAGGCGCTCGGCGCGTTGGCTGGGGTCGACTCCCGCTGCGATGATCTGCGCTTCGCTCAGCAGCGCCGAGAGCGCGTTGCGCAGCGTCTTGCGGCGCTGCCCAAAGGCGGCCGTGACCACTGAATCGAAGCGTGCCGGGTTGGCGATGTGGGGCGCATCGGCCCCCAGCGGTTGCAGAACCACCACCGCCGAGTCGACCTTGGGTGGCGGGTTGAAGGCGCCCGGCGGCACTGTGCACAGGCGATACATGTTGAACCGCACCTGCAGGCCGACCGACAGCCGGCCGTAGGCTGCCGATCCCGGTTCGGCGATCATGCGGTCCACCACCTCCTTCTGCAGCATCAGCACCATGCGCTCGATGCGCGGCGCGAAATCGGCCAAATGGAAGAGCAGGGGTGTGGAGATGTTGTAGGGCAAGTTGCCGGCGACCTTGAAGCGCGCTCCGACCTGCGAAAAGTCAAAAGCCAGCGCATCGCTCCCATGCACTGTCAGCTTGGGCGCCAGTGCATGGGTCTGCCAGTGGGCAACGAGGTCGCGGTCGAGTTCGACCACCTGCAGATGGTCGAGGCGCTGCAGTAGGGGCAGGGTGAGCGCGCCCAGGCCCGGTCCGATCTCGACCATGACATCGCCCGGCTGCGGGTCGAGCGCATCGACGATGCGGCCGATCACCCCGGCGCTGACCAGAAAGTGCTGGCCGAAGCGCTTGCGTGGAGTGTGTGTGGTCAACCCAGCTGCGCCAGTTGTCCGCGCAGCTTGTCCAGCGTCGCCTCGAAGCTCGCCAGGCGATCACGCTCTTGCTGCACCACGGCGGCCGGTGCGCGGTCGACGAAGCTGGCGTTGCCGAGCTTGGCCTGCGCTCGCGCGATCTCACCCTCGAGCCGGGCGATCTCTTTGGCCAATCGCGCTTTCTCGGCATCGATGTCGATCTCGACGCGCAGCATCAGGCGGAAGTCGCCCACCACCTGCACCGGAGCGGGCGACGCGGGCAGCGCATCACCGCTGGCCTCGACGCCGCTCAGGCGGGCCAGCGCGGCGGCATAGGGAGCGTAGGCGGCGACCGTGTCGCGGCAGCCAGCGACCAGCAGCGGCGCTTTCTCGGCGGGTGACAGGCCCATCTCGCCGCGCAGGCTGCGCACCGCATCGACCATCGCCTTGAGCCCGGCGACCCAGGCCTCGCTGGCGGTGTCGATCTTCTCTGGCTGCGCGACCGGGTAGGGTGCGGTGGCGATCGACTGCCCTTTGCCCAAGGCGCGGCCCGACAGCGGCGCGACCGTCTGCCAGAGCTCTTCGGTGATGAACGGGATGAGCGGGTGCGCCATGCGCAGCGTGGTCTCGAGCACGCGCAGCAGGGTGCGGCGGGTAGCGCGCTGCTGTTCCGGCGCACCGGTTGCGATCTGCACCTTCGCCAGTTCCAGATACCAGTCGCAGTATTCGTCCCAGACGAAGCGATAAAGCGTCTGCGCCGCGAGATCGAAGCGATACTCGCGCAGGTGGCGGTCCATGTCGGCCTCGGTACGCTGCAGCAGGCTGACGATCCAGCGGTCCGGCTGCGAGAAATGCAGGTAGCCGCCAGGGCCGCAGCCGCCATTTTCGGTAGAGGCCGCCGCAGCGGGTTTGCTGCCGCACGCTTCCAGCCCGCAGTCCTGGCCTTCGGTGTTCATCAGCACGAAGCGCGTGGCGTTCCACAATTTGTTACAGAAGTTGCGATAGCCCTCGCAACGCTGCATGTCGAACTTGATGTCACGGCCGGGGCTGGCCAGGCTGGCGAAGGTGAAGCGCAGCGCGTCCACGCCGAAGGCCGGGATGCCCTCGGGGAACTCCTTGCGCGTCTTCTTGGCGATGCTCTCGGCCTGTTTGGGGTTCATCAGGCCGGTGGTGCGCTTCTCGATCAGCGCGTCGAGTCCTATACCGTCGATCAGATCGATCGGGTCGAGCACATTCCCCTTCGATTTGCTCATCTTCTGACCCTCGGCATCCCGGATCAGGCCGTGCACATACACGTCGCGGAAGGGGATCTTGCCGGTCAGGTGCGTGGTCATCATGACCATCCGCGCGACCCAGAAGAAGATGATGTCGAAGCCGGTCACCAGCACCGCGGAGGGCAGGTAGCGGCTGAGCATCGGGTTGGCCGCGTCCTTTGCCGGGTCGCCGGTCCAGTCGAGCGTGGAGAACGGCCACAGCGCCGACGAGTACCAGGTGTCCAGCACATCCTCATCGCGGCGCAGTTCTCCGGTGTAGCCGTCGCGCTCGGCCATCTCGCGTGCCTCGGCGGCGTTGTGCGCCACCCAGGCGCGACCATCCGGTGAGTACCAGGCGGGGATCTGATGGCCCCACCAGAGCTGCCGCGAGATGCACCAGTCCTGGATGTTGTTGAGCCACTGGTTGTAGGTGTTGACCCAGTTCTCGGGCACAAAACGCACCTGCCCGTCGGCGACCACTTCGAGCGCCTTCTGGACGATGCTCTTGCCGTCGGCGCCCGCCTTGCTCATGGCGACGAACCACTGGTCGGTGAGCATCGGCTCGACGACCACGCCGGAGCGGTCGCCACGCGGCACCATCAGCTTGTGCGGTTTGACGCTCTCCAGCAGACCGGCGGCCTCCAGGTCCGCCACCACCTGCTTGCGTGCGGCGAAGCGGTCCATCCCGACCAGTCCTGAGGGCAGGGCGATGGCGTCCCTCGCGGCGCCTTCAGCGTCGTAGACCTGTGCCGTCGCCGGCACATTGCCCGCGAGGTCGAGCACGACGATGCGGTCGAGTCCGTGGCGCTGTCCGACAGCGTAGTCGTTGAAGTCGTGCGCCGGGGTGACCTTGACCACGCCAGTGCCGAACTCGCGGTCGACGTAATCGTCCGCGATGACCGGGATGCGACGTCCGGTCAGCGGCAACTCGACCTCGCGGCCGATGAGCGCGGCGTAGCGTTCATCCTCCGGGTGCACCATCACAGCGACGTCGCCGAGCAGGGTCTCGGGCCGGGTGGTGGCCACCGTGAGCGCGTGCAGGCCCGCCACCGGGCCGCCGACCAGCGGGTAGCGGATGTGCCAGAGGTGGCCGTCCTCCTCCTCGCTGACCACCTCGAGGTCAGACACCGCGGTGCCGAGCTTGGGGTCCCAGTTGACCAGACGCTTGCCGCGGTAGATCAGGCCTTCGCGATAGAGCCGGACGAAGCTCTGCGTGACGATGGTCGACAGTCCGGTGTCCATGGTGAAGCGCTCGCGGTCCCAGTCGCACGAGGCGCCCAGACGGCGCATCTGGCGGGTGATGGTGCCGCCCGAGTAGTCCTTCCACTCCCACACGCGCTCAAGGAAGTTCTCGCGACCGACGTCATGCCGGCTCAAGCCTTTCGCCTCCAGCTGCCGCTCCACGACCATCTGCGTGGCGATGCCGGCGTGGTCGGTGCCGGGCTGCCAGAGCACGTTGGCACCGCGCATGCGCTGCCAGCGTGTAAGCGCATCCATCAGCGTCTGGTTGAAGCCATGCCCCATGTGCAGGGTGCCGGTGACATTCGGCGGCGGCAGCAGAATGCAAAAGTTGTCGCTGGGGGCCGGGTCGTTGCCGGCGGCAAAATAGCCGCTCTGTTCCCAGCGCGGATACCAGCGCTGCTCGATCTCGGCGGGTTCGAAACTCTTGGCGAGGGTCATGGCTAAGGGCAGGGTGCAGGCAAGCCCTCGAGTATAGCGGTCAGCCTGACCTGTCGCCCTGACGCCGGTCGCGTCCCGCGTGCTCGTCACCTGACATGTCGTGGCTGGAGAGCGGATAGCCGCGGTCGCGATAGAACCGGTAGCGCTGGCGTCCGGCCTCGATACTTGCCGGATCGGCACCCACCAGCTCGAGCACCCGCCGGAAGCGGCTAAAGCAGCTCGGCACGGTATCCCCCAAGTTCAGCAGGATGTCCTCGTGCGGCGGCTGGTCAGCCCGGTGATCGATCAGTACAGGGGTCTGGGCCGCCAGCGGATGGTCGGTTTGGCAATGGGGTAAAAAACCCTCGACGGGTTGCTGCCACAGCTGCCTGTCAAGCTCTGCGCTGTGTGCTGCGTCGCGGGTCAGAACCCAGACGCGCTGGCCGTTGCGGCTGGCCTTCTGCGCCAGCGCAAATGCCAGTCGCGCCGGGTCGGCAACGCCAGCGTAGAAATCGACGCGCGTCACTGGCCGGCGCGGCGGATCAGGAACTCGCTGAGCAGGGCCACCGGCCGCCCGGTGGCGCCCTTCTGCTTACCCGACACCCACGCAGTGCCGGCGATGTCCAGATGGGCCCAGCGCATCTTCCCGGCGAACTTGGCGAGGAAGCAGGCAGCGGTGACACTGCCGGCCGGCCGACCGCCGATATTGCCCATGTCAGCAAAGTTGCTCTTCAGCTGCTCGTGGTAGTCGCTCCACAACGGCATGCGCCAGGCGCGGTCCCAGGCGGCGTCGCCAGCGGCCAGCAGCTCCTTGGCGAGCCGTTCATCTTGGCTGTAGAGGCCGCTTGCCACATGGCCCAGCGCGATCACGCAAGCGCCGGTCAGGGTCGCGATGTCGACCGCCACTGCCGGCTTGATATGGCGTTCGGTGTAGGTCAGGGCATCGCACAGGATCAGCCGACCTTCGGCATCGGTGTTGAGGATCTCGATGGTCTGGCCGGACATGCTGGTGACGATGTCGCCCGGCTTGGTCGCCTTGCCGCCCGGCATGTTCTCGGTGGCAGGGATGACGCCGACCACATTCAATGGCAGCTCCAGCGTTGCCGCTGCATGCAGCGCGCCGAACACCGAGGCGGCTCCGCACATGTCGTACTTCATCTCGTCCATCTCGCCGGAGGGTTTGATCGAGATGCCGCCAGTGTCGAAGGTCACGCCCTTGCCGATCAGCGCCACCGGGGCCTCGGTCGGCTTGCCGCCGTTGTAGCGCATGACGATGAAGCGCGGTGGCTCGACGCTGCCGCGCGCCACCGAGAGGAAGGATCCCATGCCCATGGCTGCGATCTGCGTCTCGTCGAACACCTCGACCTGTAGACCGAGCTCGTTGCCCATCGCCACCGCCTGCTCGCCCAGATAGCGCGGCGTGCAGACATTGCCGGGCAGGTTACCGAGCGCCCGTGCGCGGTCGGCACCGGCGCCGATCGCGCGGCCTTCGGCGATGCCGCGCTCGGCGAGTTTGCGCTCGTTGGCGCTGCCCGCCCACACGGCCAGACGGGTCAGGCGTGGCGGATCGTCGCGCTTGCTCTTCAGGCTGTCCGGCCGGTGCCGTGCTGCGTGCAATTGCTGCACAAGGAGCGAGGTCTGCCAGCGCGCGTCGCGGCGCTTCGGCGCCATGCCATCGAGGCAAAAAACGGCGTCGCGGGCGGCGCTGCCGAGCACGCAGTCGATGCCGGCACGCACGGCGCGGATCCAGCCGCCCTCGTCGAGTGCGGCCGGTTTGCCCATCCCCACCGCAACGATGCGCGTGTCGCCGTTCGCCAGCAGCACTGCCTGTGCCTTGCGGCCGGTGACGTCACCGCGGCGGATAGCGGCGCCTAGCACCCCGTCATGCGCGGCATCGATGGCACTGGCCGCCGGGCCGAGCCGCCCACCGGCGGCGACTGTGACGATCAGGCAGGCGCTCTTCAGAGAGCCGGGCTGCCCGGCCTTTATGCTAAATTCCATGGTCGGTTTCCGTAGTGAAAGGTGGGCGGTTGCGAGACGATGACGGGATTATCCCGATGCTGCGCCCGCAAGGTCAAAACGTCTGCCAGACGGCGACATCACGCGGGCCCAGCGCCTGCACTGTAGACCCCACCGGAGTGTTCGCGTGAGCCGGTTGTTCTGGCAGAAGTTACTGGGCGAATGCTCGGCGGCGGCGCTGGGCGTGTTCGCCGTCCTCTTTGCCATCATCGCTACGGCACAGGCCGTTCGCGTGCTGGGCCAAGCTGCCGCCGGGGCGTTGGCGCCGGATGCACTGCTCGCCGCATTGGCGTTTCAGGCACTCAGCCTGCTGCCGGTGGTTCTCGCCATCACCATCTTTGTTGCCGGCCTGATCGTCATCGGGCGTGCTTACCGTGATAGCGAGATGGTGGTCTGGCTGGCTTGCGGGCGGCCCTTGCACGCGTTTTTGGGGCCTTTGCTGGGCTTTGGTGTGCCATTTGTGGTGCTGGTCGCACTGCTGACCTTGTTTGTACGACCTTGGGCGATCAGCCGCAGCTATGACCTCGAGGCCGAGCTGCGTGCCCGCGACGAGATCACTGCCGTCGCCCCGGGCCAGTTCAAAGAGACGCGCGGCGGCGACCGCATCTACTTCGTCGAACGCTTTTCGGCCTTCACTCAGACCCTGGCCGGCGTGTTCATCCACTCGGTGGAGCCAGGCGGATACAGCGTGACGGTGGCGCGCAATGGTGCTGTCGAGCGCGCGGCCAATGGCGACCGCTTCCTGGTGTTGACCGAGGGCAGCCGCTACGAGGCGCAGAGCGATTCGTCCGAATCGCGGGTGACCACGTTTGAGCGCTCCGAATTGCGCATCGAGCCCTACGAGAAGCAGGCGCGGCCAGGTTCGGCAAAGACCGCCAGTAGTGCAGAGCTGTGGCGTTCTGACAAGCCGGCCGACATCGCCGAGCTGCAGTGGCGTTTGCACCTGCCGCTGGCGGCCATGCTGCTGTTGGCTTTGGCCCTGCCGCTGGGGTACGCCAACCCGCGCGGCGGGCGCTCTTACAACCTGCTGCTAGCGGTGCTCGTTTATGTGCTCTACAGCAACCTCTTGAGCATCAGCAATGCTTGGGTCGCCCAGGGACGCCTGGCGCCTTGGCCAGGCTTTTTCGCGGTGCACCTGCCACTGGCGGTGTGCGTGGCTGTGGCCTTGGCTTGGCAGGCAGGTTGGCTGCGGCGCTGGCTGGCGCGATGACGAGACTGCTCGCGCGAGAACTCAGCGGGCGCTTGTACAGCGCGGTGCTGCTGGTCGGCATCGCGCTAGTGGGACTGTTCGCTTTCTTCGACCTCATCAACCTGCTTGACTCGGGCCTCGACCGCAGCCTTGGGATCTGGCGGGTGCTCGGAATGACGCTGGTACTGGTGCCGGGCCATCTTTACGAGCTGTTTCCGGTGGCGGTGCTGATCGGCGGCTTGTTGGTGATGTCGCAGTTGGCGTCCTCGTCGGAATACACGGTCATGCGGACGGCGGGCGTATCCGTCGGCGGTATCGCCGCCATGTTATGGCGGCCGGCGCTCTTGTTTGCGTCGCTCGCTTTCGTCACCGGCGAATGGTTGGCTCCGGCGGGTGATCGTTTGGGGCGTGAGATTCGCTTGGGTAGCGAGCAGGTCGTTGCCAAACAGATGCGGCAGGGTTTTTGGCTGAAAGACGGCTACAACTTCGTCAATGTCTCTAGCGTGTTGCCGCAGGGCGAGTTGCTCGCGCCGGTGATTTTCGAGTTTGACGAGCGCGCTCGCTTGCAACGCGTGTTACGGGCTGCGTCGGCGCGCTACGACGAGGCCGGGGTGTGGAGCCTGCGAGATGCCACCGTGACACGTTTTGCAGGGGAGCGGTCGGGCGCCAGTGTCGAACGCACCGTGCAGGCCGAATTGCGTTGGGATACGCGGCTCGGTCCGGACATTCTGTCGGTTCTGGCGGTGTCGCCCGAGCGCATGTCGGTGTTCGAGCTGTGGCCCTATCTGCAGCATTTGCGCGACAACGCTCAGGACGCACTGCGCTACGAGATCGCGCTCTGGAGCAAGCTGATCTACCCGTTCGCGGTGCTGGTCATGTTGGTTCTAGCGCTGCCCTTTGCGCGGCTTTCGATCCGCGCTGGCGGCGTGATGCCAAAAGTGTTTGCGGGCATCTTGCTGGGTGTCGCCTTTCACTTTGCCTCAAGGGCGACGATCAATCTTGGTCAGCTCAATGCCTGGCAGCCGGTGGTGAGCGCTGCTTTGCCGACACTGGTGTTCCTGCTGATCGCCCTGGTCGCCATCTGGCGGATCGAGCGCGTGTAAGGGAGCGCGCTGACAGCTCAGCTGCGTGTCGCCGCGGGCAGATGGCCGACTCGGGTCCCAGCCAGCCGATCGTGGAGGAACAAGCCTTCGCGGTCGAGCAGCGCCCACATGATCGACGCCGGCAGCAGCAGCGCGGCCAGTATCCAGCGGGCCGAAGCGCGTAGCGGGCCTGGCAGTGCGCTGCCGCAAGATGTCGTGAGGTGCAGCCGCCAAGCGCGCATCGCCAGGGTCTGGCCAAAGCGGCTCCAGCACAGCACGAAATAACCTCCCACCACCAGCAGTAGCCAGAGCTGAAGCGAGACGCGGGCCACGCCGCTGACGCCATCGAGTCCGCCCGGTAGCCACAGCAGCGCCAGCAGGCTGCCGACCAGCAGCAGCGCCGCGACCACCAGCAGCTCGTAGGTCATGCACAGCAGCCGGCGCGTCATGCTGGCCGGCCGTAGGCCTGGCGGGACTTGTGACGGGAGGTCGCCCCCCCTGACGGCATCACTCATCGGGTGGCGGTGTGCCGGCATCGCGCCATTTGCGCCGCAGGGCCTCGCGCTCTTCAGGCGGTAGACGCCGCAGTGATTCGTAATTGCGCCGTGCTGCCTCGCGCTGCTCCGGGCTCATCTTTGCCCATTCGGCCAGCCTTGCGCGCATCCGCTCCTGCTCGACCGGCGGCAGGCTGTGGAACCGCTGCGCCTGCCGCACCAGGCGCTCGCGTTGCTGTGCGGGCAGCTTTTCCCATTGCGATTCGAATGGTCGCAGGACCGCTTGGTCGCCCGGCGACAGTCCGGCCCACGGCGTGGCCAGGGCCGAGCCGGCGTAAAGCAGCGCGCCAAGTCCGGCGGGGAGGAGGGCGGATGAACGAAGGGTCATAAAGCGTTTCCGGGGGATGTTCCAACAGGGCGGTCGACAGCGGGCGGCAGCCGTATTCGTGGGTCGGGTTTACGGGCCGAACAGCCAATCGCCGCTGCGGGTCAGCGAGTCCTCGAGTTCCGGGTCGATCAGAGCGTAAACGGGCATGCTGTCGGCAAGCAAGTCGTCGTCGATGCTACCCGGCAACAGTCCGGCCGAATCCCAACTGATGACCGCCGCCAGGGCGATCACCGCTGCGGAGGGTGTCCAGTCGAACCAGTGTGCGGCGATCGCCGGCGCGTGGCGTTGCGACCGTCCCAGAGCTGCGCGGCGCGCATCGGCCAGCCGCGCCATCACGCGCGGAGTGCAGGCGGCCTGCAGTGTGGCATCGAGCGCAATCAGAACGCACGCTGGTGCTTGCTGTTGTTCGGTATCGCTGGGCTTCATGTGTCGAGGCCTTTCGCACGGAGTGTTTCGGCTAGCGCCTGCGTTGCCCGCGAGCAGTGGGTCTTGACGCTGCCCTCGCTGCATTGCATGACGCGCGCCGTTTCGTTGATGTCGTGTCCTTCCCAATAACGCAGCAGAAAGGCCTGGCGTTGACGCAGCGGCAGGGCGGCGATGGCGTCGGCGATCAGCGCCAGTGTCTCGCGACTGGCGAACTCCGACTCCGCAGATGCGCCGTGGCTGTCGCTGTTGGCGATGCGGTCGAGAAAGCCGTCGTCGTCGCCGTCGTCGGCGTGCTGTCGTGGCAGCAAGGTCGACACCAGTGCGGTCCAGGTGTCGCGTACCTTCTGGCGACGAAAATGATCGCGAATCGTGTTTTGCAAGATGCGCTGAAACAGCAGCGGCCATTCCTCAGCGGGACGCTCGGCATACCGCTCGGCGAGCTTGAGCATGGAGTCCTGCACGATGTCCAGCGCCGTTTGCTCGTTGCGCACGGCGAAACGAGCGTGCAGGTAGGCCCGACGTTCGGCGGCAGCCAGAAAGGCGTTGAGGTCGGCGGCACTCACTGCGCGCTGGACAGTGTCCCGTGGTAGAGGTTCAGGGCTGACGGATGCTAGCAAACCCTGGCGAAAACCCTACTGATAGCTTGCCTTGACCGCCCTTGTCGCAGTTGTTAGTGTCACGGGTTCGCTGCCTTGCAGCACTCTTGCAACCTGAGACAGAGCCCCCCATGCAGTTGACTGGCGCCGAGATTGTTGTGCACTGCCTTCGTGAGGAAGGTGTCGAATACGTGTTCGGGTATCCGGGCGGCGCGGTACTCAACATCTACGACGAGATCTTCAAACAGGATGCGTTCCGGCACATCCTGGTGCGCCACGAGCAGGCGGCTGTGCACGCTGCCGATGCATATGCGCGCTCCACACTGAAGCCAGGCGTGTGCCTGGTGACGTCGGGCCCGGGCGTGACCAACGCCGTGACCGGGATCGCCACCGCCCACATGGACTCGATCCCGATGGTGGTGATCACCGGCCAGGTGCCGACGCACGCCATCGGCCAGGATGCGTTCCAGGAGTGCGACACGGTCGGCATCACCCGGCCCATCGTCAAACACAACTTCCTGGTCAAGGATGTCCGCGAGCTGGCCGAGACCATGAAGAAAGCCTTCTTCATCGCCACCACTGGCCGTCCGGGCGTGGTGTTGGTTGACATCCCGAAGGACGTTACGCAGCACACCTGCGAGTTCGCGTACCCGAAGCAGATCGAGATGCGTTCGTACAAGCCGGTGACCGCCGGTGATCCGGGCGAGATCGACCGCGCCGTCGAGCTGATCCTCTCGGCCAAGCGGCCGATGGTCTATGCCGGTGGCGGCACCATCCTGTCGGGCGCGTCGGAAAAGCTGGTCGAGCTGGTGCGTGGCACCGGTTACCCCTGCACCAACACACTGATGGGACTGGGCGCCTACCCGGCCACCGACAAGCAGTTCGTCGGCATGCTTGGCATGCACGGCACCTACGAAGCCAATATGGCGATGCAGCTGTGCGACGTCCTGATCGCCGTCGGTGCTCGCTTTGACGACCGCGTGATCGGCAACCCAAAGCATTTCTTCGACCCGAACCGCAAGATCATCCATATCGACATCGACCCTTCGAGCATCTCGAAGCGGGTCAAGGTCGACGTCGCGATCGTCGGCAATGTCGCCCATGTGCTGGATGCCATCAACAGCAAGCTGAAGGCCTCGAAGCAGAAGCCTGACGCCGAGGCGCTGCAGAACTGGTGGGGGCAGATCGAGCAGTGGCGAAGCCGCGACTGCCTGAAGTTCGACCGTGCCAGTCCCATCATCAAGCCCCAGGCGGTGGTGGAGAAGCTCTACGAGGTCACCAACGGTGACGCCTACATCACCTCGGACGTCGGCCAGCACCAGATGTGGGCCGCGCAGTTCTACAAGTTCGACAAGCCGCTGCGCTGGATCAACTCCGGTGGTCTGGGCACGATGGGTGTCGGCCTGCCTTATGCGATGGGGGTGCAGTTCGCGCACCCGGATGCAACGGTGGCTTGCGTCACTGGCGAGGCCAGTATCCAGATGTGTATCCAGGAACTCTCGACCTGCAAGCAGTACCACTTGCCGATCAAGATCGTTAGCTTGAACAACCGCTACATGGGCATGGTCCGGCAATGGCAGGAGTTCTTCTACGGCAACCGGTACTCCGAGTCGTACATGGACGCGCTGCCAGACTTCGTCAAACTGGCCGAGAGCTTCGGTCATGTCGGCATGCTCATCGAGAAGCCTGAAGACATCGAGGGTGCCCTGCGCGAGGCCTTCAAGCTGAAGGACCGTCTGGTGTTCATGGACTTCCGTACCGACCAGACGGAGAACGTCTACCCGATGGTCCCCGGCGGTAAGGGTCTGTCAGAAATGATCCTGGTTTGAAGGACTCTGCCCACAGCATGCGTCACATCATCTCCCTCCTGATGGAAAACGAATCCGGCGCGCTTTCCCGCGTCGCTGGCCTGTTCTCGGCGCGCGGCTACAACATCGAGTCGTTGAACGTCGCACCGACGGAAGACCCGACTCTGTCGCGCATGACCATCGTTACCAGCGGTTCTGAAGACGTCATTGAGCAGATCACCAAGCAACTCGACAAGCTGGTCGACGTCGTGCAGATGGTCGATCTGACTGAAGGCGCACACATCGAGCGCGAGCTGATGCTGGTCAAAGTCGCCGCTCACGGGTCCGATCAGCGCGAAGAGATGAAGCGCATGGCGGACATCTTCCGTGGCCGCATCATCGATGTGACGGAAGACACCTACACCATCGAACTGACTGGCCCGGTGACCAAGCATGACGCCTTCATCGAGGCGATCGACCCGGCGGCGATCATCGAGACGGTGCGGACGGGCGCCTCGGGCCTGGGCCGTGGCCAGCGCATCCTGCGCGTCTAGGCCGTCAAAGGGGTGGGCGCTTGAACGCTAAACGACCTTAAAAAAACTCTGCAAATGACTGAAAAGGATAGAAATGAAGGTCTTCTATGACAAGGACGCCGACCTCTCGCTGATCAAAGGCAAGAGCGTCACCATCGTCGGGTACGGCTCGCAGGGCCACGCACACGCCGCCAATCTCAAAGACTCGGGCGTCAAAGTCACCGTCGGCTTGCGTCGCGAGGGTTCGTCGTGGGCCAAGGCCGAGGGCGCCGGTCACACCGTCAAGGACATCGCCGATGCCGTGAAGGGTGCCGACGTGGTGATGGTGCTGTTGCCGGACGAGACCATGGCCGGCATCTACCATGCCGAGATCGCGCCCAACCTGAAGAAGGGGGCGGCGCTGGCCTTCGCCCACGGCTTCAACATCCACTACAACCAGATCGTCCCCAGCAAGGACATCGACGTCATCATGGTCGCACCGAAGGGCCCGGGCCACACGGTGCGCTCTGAGTACCTCAAGGGTGGCGGCGTGCCGTCACTGATCGCCGTCTATCAGGACGCATCGGGCAAGGCGCGTGACGTCGCGCTCTCGTACGCTGCGGCCAACGGCGGCACCAAGGGCGGCGTGATCGAGACCACCTTCCGCGAAGAGACCGAGACCGACCTGTTCGGCGAGCAGGCCGTGCTGTGCGGCGGCTGCGTTGAATTGATCAAGGCCGGCTTCGAGACCTTGGTCGAGGCGGGCTACGCGCCGGAGATGGCCTACTTCGAGTGCCTGCACGAGATGAAGTTGATCGTCGACCTGATGTACGAGGGCGGCATCGCCAACATGAACTACTCGATCTCGAACAACGCCGAGTATGGCGAGTACGTGACCGGCCCGCAGGTGATCGGTACCGAGGCGCGCATCGCCATGGCCGAGGCTCTGCAGAACATCCAGAACGGCGAGTACGCCAAGCGTTTCATCCTCGAGGGTCGTACCAACTACCCCGAGATGACCGCCCGCCGTCGCCTGAACGCCGAGCACCCGATCGAGCAGGTCGGCGCCCAACTGCGCGCGATGATGCCGTGGATCGCCAAGAACAAGCTGGTCGACCAGTCGAAGAACTGAGCCCGCTTGCCGCAGGCCTGGCCCATTGCGGGCCAGTCTGGTGGCCGCCCGCCAATACAGGAACTCGCGCATGACGCCCTGGCCGCATCCCATCCTGGCCCGCGAGGGCTGGCCTTTCATCGGCGGCTCGCTGCTGCTGGCCGGAGTCGTGCATGCCGTCTGGGGGGGCTGGGCGGGCCTGCCGTTCTGGATCTTGGCGCTGTTCGTCGTACAGTTCTTCCGTGACCCGCCGCGCCAGGCACCGGTAGGCGAGGGGCTGATCTTGGCACCGGCCGATGGCCGCATCGTCCGTGTGGTGCAGACCCAGGATCCCTACGCCGAGCGTCCGGCGTTGTTGATCAGTGTGTTCATGAACGTGTTCAATGTGCACTCGAACCGCGCCAGCGTGAGCGGGACGGTGCGCAGTGTGCAGTACTTTCCGGGCAGCTTCGTCAACGCCGACCTCGACAAGGCGTCGCTCGAGAACGAGCGTAACGCTGTGGTCATCGACACCCCGCGTGGCACGGTGACGCTGGTGCAGGTGGCCGGCCTCGTCGCTCGGCGAATCCTTTGTTACACGGCCAACGGCGACACGCTGCAGGCAGGCCAGCGCTACGGCTTCATCCGTTTTGGCTCGCGCGTTGACGTCTACCTTCCGCCCGACGCTGTACCGAAGGTGGTGATCGGTCAGACAGTGTCGGCCACCAGCACTGCGTTGGCGGAGTTCGCACCGCGATGAAGATCGAGCCGTCGCGACTGCGGCCCGATGGCAAGCCGTTCCGGCGCGGCATCTATCTGCTGCCCAACTTGATCACGACCGGCTCGCTGTTTGCCGGTTTCTATGCCATCGTCCAGGCGATGGGCGGGCGCTACGAGGCCGCTGCGGTGGCGATCCTAGTGGCCATGGTGCTTGACGGGCTCGATGGCCGCATCGCTCGGCTCACCCACACGCAGAGCGCTTTTGGTGCCGAATACGACAGTCTCTCGGACATGGTCAGCTTTGGCGTGGCGCCAGCCTTGGTGATGTACGTCTGGGCGCTGAAACCCATGGGTAAATTGGGCTGGGTGGCGGCATTCATCTACTGTGCGGGAGCTGCGTTGCGGCTGGCGCGTTTCAACACCCAAGTGGCCAGCAGCGACAAACGTTTCTTTGTCGGTTTGCCAAGTCCGGCAGCGGCAGCCTTGGTGGTCGGATTCCTTTGGTTGGTCGACGACTACTTTGGGATTCCCGGCCAAGACGTGCGCTGGCTGGCCTGGTTAGTGACGCTTGCCGCCGGCGTGCTGATGGTGAGCAACCTGCGCTACTACAGCTTCAAGGTCCACGTGCGGTTCAATGTACCGTTCACGGTGCTGCCCATTGCGGTCCTGGGTCTGCTGTTGATCTCGTACTACCCACCGATGGTGCTGTTCGCGCTGTTCCTCGTCTATGTGTTATCTGGCTTTTTGACGCCATGGATCCTGCGCCGCTGGCCGGCCCCCGAGGCGCAGCGCGACGTCGGGTGATTGGCAGCTCGGCATAGCGAAGGTATGCTTAGCTCCGATGAACGCCTTCCGTTCCAGCACCTTGCGCTCGACCACCCGCCGTACGGCCGGGGGTCTGCTGCTGCGCCGCTTGGCGCACACTCTCTAAATCCCTTTCCGCCAGCCGTTTCGTCCGACCGCCCCGCCCGGCGGCGTGCGTCGCGCGCCCCTGTGCCCCGACCTCCGCCAGGCCCAGCCAGAGAATGACCATGACTGACCGTTTGTACATCTTCGACACCACTCTCCGCGACGGCGAGCAGAGCCCTGGTGCGGCCATGACCCGCGACGAGAAGGTGCGTATCGCCCGCCAGCTCGAGAAGCTGGGCGTCGACATCATCGAGGCTGGCTTTGCCGCGGCCAGCCCGGGTGATGCCGATGCCATCCGCGCCGTCGCCGAGGTGGTGAAGGATTCGACCGTCTGCTCGCTGGCGCGCGCCACCGAGCGGGACATCCAGGCCGCCGGTGACGCCATCGCGCCGGCGCCGCGCAAGCGCATCCACACCTTTATCGCGACCTCGCCGATCCACATGGAGAAGAAGCTGCGCATGCAGCCCGACCAGGTGGTCGAGGCCGCCATCGCAGCGGTGAGGTTCGCTCGCCAGTTCACCGACGATGTCGAGTTCTCGGCCGAGGACGCAGTGCGCTCCGACATGGACTTCCTCTGCCGCGTGTTCGAGGCGGTGATCAAGGCCGGTGCCAAGACCCTGAACGTGCCGGACACGGTCGGTTACAGCATCCCAAACCTCTGGGGAGAACGGGTCCGCCAGCTGATCGAGCGCGTCGAGGGCGCCGACACCGTGATCTGGTCGACGCATTGCCACAACGATCTCGGCATGGCGGTGGCCAACTCGCTGGCCGCGGTGCAGGCGGGGGCGCGTCAGGTCGAGTGCACCATCAACGGTCTCGGTGAACGCGCTGGCAATGCCTCGCTCGAGGAGATCGTCATGGCGGTCAAGGTGCGGCCGGACGTGTTCGGCTGTGATACGCGTATCGATACGCGGCAGATCGTGCCCTCGTCGAAGTTGGTCAGCCAGATCACGGGGTACCCGGTGCAGCCGAACAAGGCGGTGGTCGGAGCGAATGCCTTCGCGCACGAGTCCGGCATCCACCAGGACGGCGTGCTCAAGCACCGCGAGACTTACGAGATCATGAGCGCGGAGTCGGTCGGTTGGACCACCAACAAGCTCACCCTCGGCAAGCTCTCCGGCCGCAACGCCTTCCGCTCGCGGTTGGAGGAGTTGGGCATCCAGCTCGAGTCTGAAGAGGCGCTCAATGCGGCGTTCGCTCGCTTCAAGGAGCTCGCTGACAAGAAGCGCGAGATCTTCGACGAGGACTTGCAGGCACTGGTCTCCGACGAGGCGGTCACCCCCGAAGACGAGCATTTCAAGCTGGTCTCGCTGCGTGTGGCGTCGGAGACCGGCGAGACACCTCATGCCAGGGTGGTTCTGTCGGTGGGCGCCAACGAGCAGGCCAGCGACGCGCAGGGTGGCGGGCCGGTCGACGCCGCCTTTAAAGCAGTCGAGAAACTGGTCCAGAGCCAGAGCGAATTGTTGCTGTATTCGGTCAACAGCATCACCGCCGGCACCGACGCGCAGGGCGAGGTTACAGTGCGCCTGTCGAAAGCGGGGCGGGTGGTGAACGGCCAAGGGGCCGACACTGATATCGTCGTAGCGTCGGTCAAGGCTTATTTGTCCGCGCTCAACCGCCTGCACAGTGGCCCAGAACGGGCCCATCCACAAGTCTCGCCCTAGTAGCGGCGGGTCGCATCGTAGCAGACCGGTGCGGTGTTCAGCGGTGCGCTGGCTCCGTTTGTGACCAGCCACCGCCAAGCGCCCGGAACAGGTCTACCGTCGCCCCGAGTTCGGCATTGCGGCGGTCGAGCGCGTCCAGCTGCGCGGCGAGCAAGCTGCGCCGCGCATCGATCACCTCCAGCGCGCCGGTCAGCCCGGCGTCGAAGCGTCGCTGTGCCATCCGCAGCGTGTCGGCCAGTTCCTGCTGTCGACGCTCCTGCAGCAGTCGTGCTTCGCGTGCGGCGCGGCGGGCGTCCAGAGCGTCGCCGGTCTCGGCAAATGCGCGCTGCACGGTGCCGATGTAGGCCGCCTCGTTCTGGCGCTGCCGAGCCTCGGCCGAACGCACTCGGGCGGCGGTCTCACGCGCGCCGATGATCGGCTGCAGCAGGCTCAAACCCAGGCTCCACACCGTTGCGGGGCCCCCGATCAGTTCACCGAATTCCCGGCTCTGGTAGCCGTAGCGGCCGGTCAGGCTCAGTTGCGGGAACCACGCTGCGCGGGCGGCGGCGATGTCAGCACTGGCTGCGGCTAGGCGGGCCTCGCCCTGCATCACATCGGGGCGTTGCAACAACAAGGTCGAAGGTAAACCCTCTGGAACCTCGGGCTGAGTCGGCAGTGCTTCGACACCGACGTCGAAGCCGATGATCGTGGCCGGCGAGGCTCCGCACAACACCGCCAGCGCGCGACGCGCCCGCCCCAGCGCCTCGTCGAGATCGGTCAGGCGTACGGCAAAGGCGTCACGTTCGGCACGGTTTTGCAACAACTCGAAATCACCGATCAGGCCAGCATCGCGTTGGCGTTCCAGCAGAGCGATGGCCTCATCAGCGAGTTGCAGTGTGTCGGCTGTCAGGCCGCGTTGTTGGCTGAGCGTGCGTACCAGAAACACGCTCTGTGCCACCTGTGCAGCGATGCTTGCCCCCGCGGCGCGGCGGGCCCAGGTCTCGGCCTGCAGGCGCAGTACGGCGCTACGTTCGGCCTGTCGTATACGGCCCCAGAGGTCCAGCTCGTAGGTGGCAGACAGGCCGATCTGGCGGTTGTCGGTGTAGACCGGCAGCCCCGGGAAACTGGTGCTGGTGCGTTCGCTGCGACGGTTGCGTGTTGCCGCCACGTCGAGGTCGAGGCTAGGCAACAGGCGCTGGCTAGCGATGCGGATCTGCTCTGCGGCCTCGTCGATGCGCGCCGCAGCGATGACCAGGTCGGTGTTGTTGTGAAGCGCTTGCTCCACCAGGCTATTCAGTTCGGCGTCGTTAAAGCGTAGCCACCAGCGCTCGAGGTCGCCGTAGTCGGCGGCACTGGCGGTCGGCTCGGGTAAGGTCAGGGTAGGGCGCAGACGTTCGGGTAGCAGGCTGCAGCCGGTCACGGCGGCCACCACGGCCATCAGGGCGAGCGTCCGTCCAGTGCGTCTAACAAGCTGCATTTTGCCGGCGCGCTGGGCGCCGCCGGTCTGCTCAAGCAGCAGGTGGGGGGCTGTCATGTCGGCCCCCGGCGACGTTCCAGCCAGCGCATCACCCAGACATAGAAGGTCGGCACGAAATAGATGGCGAGGAAGGTCGCCGCCAGCATGCCACCCAGTACGCCGGTGCCGGCCGACTGCCGTGCACCCGCGCCAGCCCCGGTCGACAGCGCCAGCGGGGCCACTCCCAGGATGAACGCCAGCGAGGTCATCAGGATCGGGCGGAAGCGCAGCCGCGCCGCCTCCAGTGCTGCTTCAGCGGCATCCAGCCCGGCGATGCTGCGCTGGTGGGCGAACTCGACGATGAGGATGGCGTTCTTCGCGGCCAGGCCCAGCAGCGTCACCAGCCCGATCTGGAAATAGATGTCGTTGGCCAGCGGCGGGATCGGCAGGCCGGTCAGGCCGAACAGGAAGTTGCGCAACTGCACCATCGCCAGCGCACCAAAGGTGCCGAACGGCAAGGCCAGCAGCACCGCCAGCGGCAGGCTCCAGCGCTCGTATTGCGCGGCGAGGATGAGGAACACCATGACCACCGCCAGTACCAGCGCCAGTGTGCCGGTGCCGCTGCTGCGCTTCTCCTGGTACGAGGCCCCGCTGAAGTCGATACTGAAGTCGGGTGGCAGGACCTGCTCGGCCAGCCGTTCCACTGCCGCCAAGGCCTCGCCGGTGCTCACCCCGGGGGCGCCCGCTCCCAGTACCCGCACCGACGGCAGGTTGTTGAAGCGGTTGACGGTATCTGGCCCGCTCGACGGCCTCACCCGTACCAGCGCCGACACCGGCACCATGGCGCCGCTGCTGCTCTGCACGAACACGCGACCGATGTCGTCGGGCGAACGCCGGTAGGGGGCGTCGGCTGACATCAGCACCTGCCAGGTGCGGCCGTATTTGTTGAAGTCGTTGACATAGAGGGTGCCCATGGTCGCCGACAGGGTGCGGAACAGGGCGTCGAGCGGCACGCCCAGCTGCATGGCGCGGTCGCGGTCGACCTCGATCTGCAGCTGCGGGGCGTTGGCGCGCCACAGCGTCTGCGCCAGGCCGATCTGCGGGTCGGCCTCGGCCGCCTGCAGGAACTGATCGGTGACCTCGGCCAGCCGCTTCACGCCGCCCTCGCCGCGGTTCTGGATGTTCACCTCGAAGCCGCCGGCCTGCCCCAGGCCGAAGATCGCCGGCGGGTTGAAGGCGATCGCCAGGGCCTCGCGGATGTCGCCGGTGTTCTCGTAGAAGTGTCCGACCATGGCGCCGCTGGGCAGGTCGCGCTGGTCCCATGGCACCTGGGTGACGAAGAGGGTGGCAGCGCTGTTGCTGTAGGTGCCGCCGAAGAAGTTGAAACCGGTGAAGGCGACCACATCCTGGTTGTACTCGTGTGTCTTCAGGCGATTGGCGATCTCGCCGACGACGCGGTCGGTGCGCTCGAGCGTGGCGCCGTCGGGCAGGAACACCGCGGCGATGTAGAAGCCCTGGTCCTCGCCGGGGACCAGTGCGTTGGGCGTCTGTTTCCATAGTGCGGCGGTCGCCAGCAGCATGGCGGCGAACAGGCCGGCAGCCAGCGCGCCACGGCGCAGCAATGCTGCTACACCACGACCATAGCGATCGGTGATCCCGGCGAACCAGCGGTTGAAGGCCCGCGCCGCGGCCGGGACGCGGTCCTCCTCGTGGCGGCGCAGGATCAGCGCGCACAGCGCCGGGCTGAGCGTGAGCGCCACCACCGACGAGATCACCACCGCGATCGACATGGCCACCGCGAACTGCCGGTACAACTCGCCAGCCAGACCGCCAAGGAACGCCACCGGAACGAACACCGCGACCAGCACCAGCGAGGTGGCGACGATCGGCCCGGTGACCTGCGTCATCGCCTTCACTGCGGCGTCGCGCGGCGACAAGCGCTCTTCGCGCATCACCCGCTCGACGTTCTCGAGCACGATGATGGCGTCGTCGACGACGATGCCGATGGAGAGCACCAGCCCGAACAGCGTCAGCGTATTGATGCTGTAGCCCAGCAGCAGCAGGCCGGCGAAGGTCCCGACCAGCGACACCGGCACGGCGAGCATCGGGATCAGCGTGGCGCGCCAGGTCTGCAGGAACAGCAACACCACCAGGAACACCAGCAGCATGGCCTCGAGCAGGGTCTGCACGACGCCGCGGATCGACACCTCGACGAAGCGCGTCGTATCGTAGGGCACGGTGACGGCGAAGCCCTCGGGGAAGCGTTGCTCCAGGCTGGCGACCGTCTCGCGCACGGCGCGGCCGACCTCCAGTGCGTTGGCGCCGGGCTGCAGGAACACACCGACCAGGGTCGCCGGCTTGCCGTTGATGCGGCCGATGAACTCGTAGTCGGCCGAGCCAAGCTCGACCCGCGCGACGTCGCGCAGCCGCACCTGAGCGGTGGCGGCACCGCTGCGCACGATGATGTCCTCGAAGGCCTGCACATCGGCCAGACGGCCCTGGGTGGTGAGGGTGTAGACCAGCTCTTGCTCAGCGAGCGGCTGCTGCCCGACCTTGCCCGGCGCGAACTGCGCGTTCTGCGCGCGCACCGCCGCGATCACGGAATCCGGGCTGATGCCCAGGCTGGCCAGGCGGTCCGGTTTCAGCCAGATGCGCATGGCGTAGTTCTTGGCGCCAAAGATCTGCACGCCAGTGGTCCCCGGGATGCGCTTGAGCCGATCAAGGACGTTCAGCGTGACGTAGTTGCTGGTGTAGAGGTCATCGAAGCGCTCGTCCGGCGAATAGAAGGCCAGCACCTGCAGGAAGCTCGACGAGCCCTTGTCGACAGTGACACCCTGCCGGCGAACCTCTTCCGGCAAGCGCGCCTCGACCTGCTTGACGCGGTTGTTGACGCTCAGCGCGGCGACGTCCGGGTCGGTGCCGATGTCGAAGGTCACCTGCAACTGCATGGCGCCGTTCGACCCGGAGTTGCTGCTCATGTAGAGCATGCCCTCGACGCCGTTGATGGCCGATTCGAGCGGCGCGGCGACAGTCGACTCCATCACCTCGGCCGAGGCCCCCGGGTACTGCGCAGTGACAGTGACCACCGGCGGTGCGATCTCGGGGTACTGCGCCACCGGCAGGCTGCGCATCGCTGCGAAACCGGCGATGAGGATTAGCAGCGACAAGACGGCCGCGAAGATCGGCCGGTCGATGAAGAAGCGCGAGAACATCCGGGCGGGGTCCGAGGCTGGTCGGCTGCCGTCAGGGCGCCGGCGGGGCGGAAGGCTCAGCGCCCAGCTGGACCTCCATGCCCGGCTTCAGGCGCATCACGCCGTCGGTGATGACCGGGTCGCCGACTTTCAGCCCGCTGCGGATCACCCACAGCCGGCCCTGCTGGCCGTCGCCAAGGTCGACCCATTCGCCGACCTCGACCGGCTGGGCACGGGCGCGCGGCACCTTGTCCTCGCCGCGGTCGAGCAGTAGTACCTGCTTGCCACTGGGGCCCTCGAGCACGGCACGCTGTGGCACCACCACCGCCCGTGGGATGGTCGCGCCGGTCAGGCGCACCCGGACGAACTGCCCGGGGCGGATGCGCTGGTCGGCGTTGGGCAGGCTGATGCGGTATTCGAAGGCGCCAGTCTGCGGGTCGGCCGAGGGACTGCTGAAAGTGACACGCCCCTGCGCGGCGACGCGGCTGCCGTCGGCGAGCAGCACCTCGCCTTGCAGACCGTCGGGTGGCAGTCGCAGGCGACCGCTCTGGACATCGGCGGCGATCGCCGAGCGCTCGGCGTCGCCGACGCTGTACCGGATGTAGAGCGGGTCGACCTGCACCAGCGAGGCGAGCCGCTCGCGGTCCTGGGGGCCGACCAGTGCACCCTCGACCTTCTCGGCGGCGCCGACCAGCCCGTCGACCGGGGCGGTGATCACCGCGTAATCGAGCTCCAGCCGCGCCTGGCGCAACTGCGCCTCGGCCTGGAGCGCCCGCGCCTGTGCGGCGAGCAGCCCGGCGCGGGCGGTTTCGGCCGTCGACTGCGCGTCGTCGGCAGCCTTCTGGCCGATCACCCGATCGGCGGCCAGCGGTGCCAGACGGGTGGCCTCGCGCTCCGCCTGGTTGGCCTGTGCCTGCGCCTGGGCGACCTCGGCGCGAGCCCGCGCCAAGGCAGCCTCGGCGCTGGCGACGGCGGCGGCGAACGGTCGGGTGTCGAGCGTGAACAGGCGCTCGCCGGCACGCACCCGGCTGCCTTCGGTGAAATGACGACGTTCGATGTGGCCGGTGACACGGGCGATGATGTCGACCTCGCGCGAGCCCGCGGCACGCGCTGGATACTCGAACTGCACTGGTGCGTCGATCTGCTGGGCCGGACTGACACTGACCAGCGGTGGCGGCAATGCGTTAGTGCCGTTTGGCGCGGGTCCGCAACCGACCAGGACAAGCAGAACCAGAATCAGGGCCGACAGGGCCCAGGGCGGGCCAAGACGAAGGCATGGGTCAGGGGGCATGGGCGGCCTGTTCTTGGGATCTGGCACCGGCACCGACCGGCGGACGTCAGGTTCTGGGTGGCGCCACAACCTGCCCGACGATTATGCCACGCGTGTCAGGCCGGCATGACACGTGTCCACGCCAGTGCTGAACAAGTTGGCAGAACGCGCTTCTCGGGCAACCGGATTATTGGATGTCCGGCTTGACGATTGTTGCTGGGCTACCAGCAGGCAGCCACTGTGCAGGCTCCACCGACATCTTTGGCACCGTTGCTGCTCAGGCTCAGGGCGCATCCACAGCCGCTGTCCTTGGCTGCCTGGTTGGCCGAGGGCGTGGCGATCAGGGTGAATGTCTGCGCTTGCAGCGAGGCCGACACCGTGTAGTGGCCAGCCAGCTCGCTGGCGCAGGCCAAAGTCGGTGCGACAGCTGGATAGGCTAGCGCTGCCGGGTAGGCCCGCTCGAGTGCCAATGCATGCTCCGACAGGCAGGCGGCGGCTGCGGTGCGGCGACTTTTGGCGACGGCCGACGCATAGTTGGGCAGCGCAATCGCAGCGACGAGGCCAGCGATGGCCAGCACCACCAACAGTTCGATCAGGCTGAGTCCGGAGTCGGGTCGTCGCATGGCGGGCTGGTCAGGATAAGCACTGGCTCTGGTTGACACCGGGCACCTCGCTCCAGTGGATGCGGTTCGGCGCGCTGAACGAGCAGCCGAGGCTGATGCGAATCCCGAGTAGACCCAGGGCGAACAGGCAGGTCTCGGTGGCCTCATAGACGGTCTGCACACAAGCGCGGGCCGCGGGGGCGGCAGTTTCGGTGGCGAAGCCGCGTACGGTGTAGAAGTGTCGCGTCTCGCTGATCAACGAGGCGGACACCAGTGCCTGTTCGCTAATCCGCCGGATACGGTAATTGTCGCCAGCCGCGAACGAGGCAGCCGCCGGGTTGTTGCGTAAGACCACCTCGCCGGCCCGCACGCGACCTTCGGCAAGGTTCAGGATGCTCTGGTGGGCGCTGTACGCGCTGGTGATTTTGCGTTCGGTCAATGCTCCGCGCACCTGTGCCAGCACCAGCACCGATAACAGACCCAGCAGCAGCACGCTGGTCACCAGAGCGATGCCCGGTGCCGGCCGAGGTCTGCTGATTGGCCAGCGGTGCCTGCGCCTCATGCGCCCATCCCGATCGAGCGGCGCAGCGCGATCACCCGGGTGGCCTGGCGGGTCTGGCCGCTGCCGGCATCGAACTCGAGAGTCAGGCGGGCGGCGCGGATCGCCGCGCGGTTGCTGGCCGGAAGGGGGCCAAAGGCGGTTTGCCCGACGAGCATGTATTCGACGCGCAGGCTGCGCACACCATCAGCCACCGCTCTGCAGCTGCGGAGCTGGGTGGTGCCACTGGGACGCGTTTCGATCCGATACAGCGTGCCGCCTCGACCGCCGCCGCAGCGTGAATCGACATTGTCGGCGCCGGCGACGTACCACTCGGTGGCGACCGTCTGATTGGGCAATGACGGGTTGCTCTGCAGCAGGTTGAGGTTCAACAGGCCACCGGTCTGGAAGCAGTTGCCGGCGTCGGTTCCGACCAGGCTCAGGCTGACCAGACCCAGTGCGGCGGCGTTGAGCAGGTAGAGGTTGAGGTTGCCACCGGTGGTCGCCGGCTGGGAAAAGAACCACACCGCGTAATCTCCGCTGACCGGGCTACTGCCCGCGGCGCCGTTGCTGCCCGCCACTCCTGCCAGAAGGGCGGGGTTGGTGCTAGCCGAGCAGCCGGTCATGCCAGCACGGCGGACATCATCTGCGATCTGGTTGAGGCCGACCTGTGCGGCTTCCACCTGTCGGGATAGTGTCTCGTTGGTCTGGCGCCCACTGCCAACCGCTGTCACCACGCTCAACGCACCCGCGACCAACACTCCGGAGATAGCCAGCGCGACCAGCAACTCGGCCGTACCAAAGCCCGAGGCGACAGGAACACCATCGGGTGCGGCAATGCCTTGATGCTGCTGGGCCGGGTTGCAATTTGCGGGGTGAGTCATGGCCTGACCAGGATCCTCCGGCTGACGCCTTGAGCGCCGGTAAAGCTCACCTCCAGCCCCGGCCGCCCGTTGACTGTGCGCTGTACGAAGCTCGGTGCGCTCCCCAGGGTGCCAGATGGGTCGACCAGCGCCGCTGAGCAGGTGCCAATACCTAGTCGTCCCAATTCGATGCAGGACTGAGCGGCGTGTAGCGCAGCAGCTTGCTGCCAGATGTCGCTTTGGGTCGACAGGGTTTGTCGTTGCAGCAGCGCGATACCCATGACCCCAATCGCCAGTACGGCTGCCGCAACCAGTGTCTCGACCAGGGTGAAGCCTGACACCTGACGCCAGCCGCATGGGTGTCGGCCGATGTGTCGGTTGATTGTGGAGCGATGGGGGGGCATGGGGGTTTGGAAATTCTCAGGAGACCCGCGGGATGCCGTCGGCCTCGACGCGGACGGTGCGCTGGTGGACGCCGCGGCTTAGGGTGACCTGCCAGGCGGCGGCGGTCGGCAGGCCGCTGTGCGCCAGCGTCAGGGTGCTTCCGGCGGAATTACAAGCGACCCGCCCTGTATGTTGATAGGTCTCGACCGCAGTGCCCCCACTGTTCACCGACCAACCCGCCCAGCTCGTCGCGCTACACGCCGCCAGCGTCAAGGTTGTCGTAGTGCGCGTCCGGATCGCGTGCGCGCGGGCCGACTGCACAGCACCGACCAGAAGCGATACCTCAGCTTCAACGGCGTTGCGGTCGGCGGCGTCCTTGAATCCAGGTGTGGCGATTGCTGCCAGAATGCCAACGATGCCGAGCACCACCAGCACTTCCAATAGGCCAATACCGCCGGTGGGGAGCCGGACCCGGCAGGGGGATTGGGTTGTCATGCGTCTAACAGCGGACATTTGAGTCATTTTCTGAAGTCTTGACTGAGTACATTTGCCATGTCTATCCGCCATCTGTCTGATGTTCTGGTCTCGCAGATCGCTGCCGGCGAAGTCGTCGAGCGGCCGGCGGCTGTGGTCAAGGAATTGGTCGAGAACAGTCTCGATGCCGGTGCGCGCAGCGTGACGGTACAGATCGAGGAGGGCGGGGTGCGGCGCGTCGTCGTCGCTGACGACGGCTCCGGCATCCCCGTCGACGAGCTGCCGCTGGCCCTGGCCCGCCACGCGACCAGCAAGATCGACGATTTGGCCGGGCTCGAGACGGTCGCCAGCCTGGGGTTCCGCGGCGAGGCGCTGGCCTCGGTCGGTTCGGTGGCGCGGTTACGGCTGCTCAGTGCCACTGCCGACGCAGCCCACGCCTGGGAGATCGGCATGGAGGGTGGCGTATCGCAGCCGGTACGCCCTGCCGCGCACGCCGTGGGCACCACCGTCGAGGTCCGCGACCTGTTCTTCAACACGCCGGCCCGTCGCAAGTTTTTGAAGAGCCCGCCGACCGAGGCTGGCCACTGCGAGGCGGCGCTGCGACGTCTGGCGCTGGCGCATCCGCAGGTGGCGTTCGCTTGGAGCATCGATGGTCGGCAGCGTCAGGAGCTAGCCGCCCATGACCTGCCTCTCCGCGTGGCGGCGCTGTTGGGTCGCGAGTTTGCCGCGGCGGCGCTGGCGTTCGATCAGCGCGCTGGTGACGTCCGCGTGCATGGTTTTGCGCTGCCTCCCGGCAGCGACGCGGGCAAGGACCAGTACCTGTTCGTCAACGGCCGCTACATTCGTGACCGCATGCTCGCCCATGCGATCCGCGAGTGCTATCGCGACATGTTGCACGGCAGCCAGGCGCCGGCCTGTGTGTTGTTCCTTGAGCTCGACCCGGCGCGTGTCGATGTCAATGTGCACCCGACCAAGGCCGAGGTGCGCTTCCGTGAACCGCAGGCGATCTACCGGCTGGTGTATCACGCGATCCACCCCTTGTTGGCGCGACCTGTGGCCGCGTTCACTGGCGTGAGCGGAGGGCTGGATGGGGTGCCGGGTGGCTGGGCTGGTGGTGGCGCGGGTGGGCTCGATACGCTGAGCTGGGCGGGTGTGCCTGCGTCGGCGCAGCAGGCGGGTCTGCCCTTGCCCGCGGCGGAGCCGGCTGCCGGGCCCTGGGGGGGTGCGCATCCGTCCAGTGCACCAGCCGCGCCAGTCGTTCCGCCGGGCGACTCGGCGCCGCCGCTAGGCTATGCGCTGGGGCTGCTGCACGGCGCCTACATCGTCGCCCAGAATGCCGACGGCCTGGTGGTGGTGGACATGCATGCCGCGCACGAACGCATCCTCTACGAGCGCTTGAAGTCGCAGATGGACGCGCGGGTCGAGAGCCAGACCCTGCTCGAACCGCTGGCGTTGACTGCCAGTGCCGAAGCCGTCTCGGTCGTGGACGGGCATGCCGACGAGCTCCGTGCATTGGGTGTCGACGTCGCGCCCCTGGGTCCGCAGCAACTGGCGGTGCGCGCGGTGCCGACCCTGTTGTCGCGCGCCGACCCACAGCGCTGGCTGCCTCGGCTGTTGCAGGAGTGGGCTGACTTCGGCCAGAGCGGCGCCCTGCAGGCCCGTCGCGACAGCTTTTTGGCGACCTGTGCCTGCCATGCCGCGGTGCGCGCCGGTCGCCAGCTCAGTGTTGCGGAGATGAACGCCCTGTTGCGCGAGCTCGAGCAGACCGAGCGCGGTGGGCACTGCAACCACGGCCGACCGACCTGGCGTGCGCTGCCACTGGCCGAGCTCGATGCCTTGTTTCTGCGCGGCCGATGAGTCACGACACGCGCACTGCTTCCGACACCCGGGTCGATGCGCTTGCGGTCATCGGCCCGACCGCCAGCGGCAAGAGCGCCTTGGCGCTCCAGCTCGCCCAGCATCTACCGGTCGAGCTGGTCAGTGTCGATTCGGCGCAGGTCTATCGCGGCATGGACATCGGTACCGCAAAGCCCAGCTCCGTCGAGCAGGCGAGCGTGCCGCATCACCTGATCGACCTGGTCGATCCGGATCAAGCCTATTCAGCCGGGCGTTTCGTTCGCGACGCGGTGGCGGCGGTGGCGGCGATCCGCGCTCGTGGGCGCATCCCGCTGCTGGTCGGCGGGACCATGCTCTACGTGCGCTCGCTGCTGCAGGGTATCGCCGAACTCCCGCAGGCCGATGCCTCACTGCGCGCCCGTATCGATGCGCTGATCGCCGAGCGCGGCGTGGCCGAGGCGCATGCCGAGCTGGGTCGACGTGATCCGGCGGCAGCGGCCCGCATCCGCCCGGCCGACCGCCAGCGTATCCAGCGCGGTCTGGAGTTGATCGAGCTTACTGGGCAGCCGTTGGCCGAGCTGTACGCCCGCCATGCCCGGCCGCCGGCCCTGCGCGCAGCGGTGTTGGCCCTGCTGCCCAGCGACCGCGCAGCCTTGTACGACGCCATCGACGCGCGCTTCGCCGGCATGTTGCAAGCGGGGCTGGTCGATGAGCTGCGCGACCTGCGTCAGCGCTTCGATCTGCGTAGCGAGCTGCCGTCGATGCGTGCGGTGGGCTATCGGCAGGCCTGGGCGTTTTTGCAAGGCGAGATCGATGCCGAGGGTCTGCTGCGTCAGGGTCAGGCCGCCAGCCGACATCTGGCAAAACGTCAGCTGACCTGGCTGCGCAGCCTACCGGTGGACACGGTGTTGGGGGGGGCACCCTCGCAGGCGCTGCAGCCGGCGCTGGCGTGGGCCCGGGCAACTTGCAAGCGGTTGGCACCAGACTGATTCAGTGCCACTGACCGGGGTTCACATAGGCTTCCAGATCGACATGCGGCGGGCGGTCCGGCCCCAGACTGACAAAGCCCTGACGGCGGTTGTCGCCGGTGTCGCTGAACTCGAAGCTGAACATGCGGGCGATAGCTGGCCAGCCGCGGTCGCTGCGCACCACCCGCATGCGCCGCAGGGCGACGCTCTCGTCGAGCAGTTGCAGGCCCAGCCGGGTGGTCTGTTGGCGTGCCACGGTCAGCGCCATTTCGCGCGCCCGCTGGCCATCGAGCCACAAGACGAAGCCGCCGACCAGCGCGGCGATGACCAGCCAGGCCATCAGTCGCTAGCGGGCTCGACCTTCGGCCGGCGCAGCAGGGCCGGGATCTCGCCAGTCGCCCGCCGCCGCGCCGGTGCCGGTGGCAGACTGCGGCGCTGTTCGACGCCTTGGAAGGCACTGGCTGGCAGTGCCATCGGGTCGATCTGGGTCAGCGGGTCGCGCGGCGGCGGCCGGCTCGCCGCACCCCGCTGGGCGCGGTCGCCCGTCTCATTGCCGTGGGCAGAGCCAGCGCGCCGCTCGCGGTGCGGCCGGTCTCCCTCATCCCGGCGAGGGCGGCCTTCGCCGTGCGGCACCTCGATGCACGGGATGCTCATCTTGAGGAGCTTCTCGATATCGGCCAAATTGCGCGTCTCTTCCGGACTGACGAACGAGACTGCCTCGCCTGGGCAGCCGGCACGGCCGGTGCGGCCGATACGGTGCACGTAGTCTTCAGCGGCGCCCGGAAGGTCGAAGTTGATCACCATGGGCAGTTGCTCGATGTCGATCCCGCGAGCGGCCACGTCGGTGGCGACCAGCACTTTCAGAGTGCCGGCCTTGAACGCGTCGAGTGCCTTGATGCGTTCGCCCTGAGTCTTGTCGGAATGAATCGCCGCAGCCTCGATACCCTCGCGCACCAGGTACTGGGTCAGGCGGTTGGCGCCGATCTTGGTCCCGCAAAACACGAGGATCTGCGGCAACTGGCGCTGCCGCACGAGAGCGACCAAGGCGCCGCGCTTGCGGTCGGCGTCGATCTCGATGACCTGCTGGTTGACCAGCTCGGCTGGCGAGTTGCGCCGCGCCACCTCGACCGTGACCGGATCGCGCAGCAAAGAATCGGCGAGCTTGCGGATCTCTGGCGAGAAGGTCGCCGAGAAGAACAATGTCTGCCGCTGCTGCGGCACCTTGGCGACGATGGTGCGGATGTCGTCGATGAAGCCCATGTCGAGCATGCGGTCGGCCTCGTCGAGCACCAGGTGTTGCACCGTACCGAGGTTCACCAGCTTGCTTTTCATGTGGTCCATCAGCCGGCCTGGCGTGGCGACCAGGATCTCGACGCCTTTGCGGATGGTCTGGATCTGCGGGTCCATCGGTACGCCGCCGTAGATGGCGAAGACGCGCAGCGGCGTGTTGCGGGCGAAGCTGCGGATGCTCTCGTCGACCTGCAGGGCGAGTTCACGCGTCGGGGTGAGGATCAGCGCCCGCACCGGGTGCCGCGCCGGCGAGGCGCTGGAGTTGGCCAGTGGCAGCAGGCGCTGCAGGATGGGCAACGAGAAGGCGGCGGTCTTGCCGGTACCGGTCTGGGCGATGCCGACGATGTCGCGACCTTGCGCCGCAGCCGGGATCGCCTTGACCTGGATCGGGGTCGGGCTGACATACCCCAACGCATCCAGCGCGGACTGGATCAGCGGGTCGAGCCCGAGGTCCTGGAAGCGCGGCTGCTCGGGTCCCGGACCGTCTGCGGTGTCGGTGGGGGCGGTGTCGTTCGTGACGGTATGGCTACTCATTCTGCGCGGACTATAGCACCGCCGACCCTGCCAACTGCAGAGGCGGTTGCCGGGCGCCGACAATCATGGTCGACAGGCGGTGCGCCGACACCGCAGAATGCGTCACAGACCACAAGGACAATGAGGGGGCACCATGCTGCATGGCGATCGCGACAACGAGGTCGAGATGCTCGGCCGCGAGATCGAGATACTGATGGCTGAGCGCGAGCGTTTGCTGCGTGTGGCCGGTGCCGCGGCGGCGTTCATCGGGCACTGCGGGCCCGACGCACTGCCGCAAGAGAGCTGGGAGTCGGCCGAGGCGCTGGCCGAAAACCTTAACGATTTGGGCGAGGACACGCTGCGCGAAGCGATCGACGCGGTGCGCGGTCAGGTGTCCGAGATCCAGGGCGCCACCCCCGACGAATGAGCTGCTGCGTCAGCAGACTCAGCTGATCAGCCGACAGCGGCGGCGCTTGCGGTAGAATCCGCCTTTACCCGCGCCGCGTCTTGTCATGACCAAATACGTCTTCGTCACTGGTGGTGTCGTGTCCTCGCTGGGCAAGGGCATCGCCGCCGCCTCGCTGGGTGCGATCCTCGAATCGCGCGGCATTCGGGTCACCCTGATCAAGCTCGATCCATACATCAATGTCGATCCGGGCACCATGAGCCCCTTCCAGCATGGGGAGGTGTTCGTCACCGAAGACGGTGCCGAGACCGATCTCGACCTCGGCCACTACGAGCGCTTCACCAGCGCCCGGATGAGCAAGCGCAACAACTTCACCACCGGCCAGATCTACGAGACGGTGATCAAGAAGGAGCGTCGGGGCGAATATTTAGGCCGCACTGTGCAAGTGATCCCGCACATCACCGACGAGATCAAGCTGCATGTCAAGCAAGGTGCCGAGGGCGCCGATGTGGCCATCGTCGAGGTCGGTGGCACAGTCGGCGACATCGAGTCGCTGCCTTTCCTCGAGGCGATCCGCCAGATGGGCATCGAGGAGGGCCGCCAGAACACCTGTTTCATCCACCTCACGCTGCTGCCCTATATCCCGACCGCCGGCGAGCTGAAGACCAAGCCGACCCAGCATTCGGTGAAGGAGCTGCGCGAGATCGGCATCCAGCCCGATGTGTTGCTCTGTCGCGCTGATCGCCCGGTGCCTGAGGAGGAGCGGCGCAAGATCGCGTTGTTCACCAACGTTCAGCCCGAGGCGGTGATCTCGGTGGTCGACGCGGACAGCATCTACAAGATCCCGGCCATGCTGCACGACCAGATGCTTGACGAGATCGTCTGCCACAAGCTCGACCTGCTCGCCCGCGCTGCTGACCTCTCGGTGTGGAAGGGCCTGGTCGATGCGCTTGAGCGGCCGCAGCATGGCGTCGACATTGCCTTCGTCGGCAAATATGTCGATCTCACCGAGAGCTACAAGTCGCTGATCGAGGCGCTGAATCACGCCGGTATGCATACTCGCTCGAAGGTGCACATCCACTACCTCGACTCGGAAGAGATCGAGCGCGATGGCACTGGCGCACTGGCCAAGATGGACGGGATCCTGGTGCCCGGCGGCTTTGGCAAGCGCGGCACCGAGGGCAAGATCGCCGCGATCCGCTACGCTCGCGAGCAGGGCATTCCGTATCTTGGCATCTGCCTGGGCATGCAGCTGGCGGTGGTCGAGTTCGCCCGCGATGTGGCTGGGATGGGCGCCGCACACTCGACCGAGTTCGACCCGCAAACGCCGTTCCCGGTGATCGGCCTGATCCATGAGTGGCTCGACCGCGAGGGCCGCGTCGAGCGCCGCGACGAAAGCTCGGACCTGGGCGGCACCATGCGACTGGGCGGCCAGGTTTGCGAGCTCGCCGAGGGCACCTTGGCGCGCAGTATCTATGGTTCGGGGCAGATCACCGAGCGCCACCGACACCGCTACGAGGTCAACAACACGCTGCTGGCGCAGCTTGAGGCCAAGGGCCTGCGTGTTGCCGGCCGGGCGCCGGGGACCGACCTGTGCGAGATGATCGAATTGCCGGATCATCCGTGGTTTGTCGCGTGCCAGTTCCACCCCGAGTTCACCTCCAATCCACGGACCGGCCATCCGCTGTTCATCGCCTACGTGCGGGCGGCACTGGCGCATCGGGCCGCCAAACACGGGAAGGCAGCATGAAGCTCTGTGGTTTTGACGTCGGGGCCGATCGCCCGATATTCCTCATTGCCGGCCCCTGCGTGGTCGAGTCGCGCGACATGGCGTTCGACGCTGCCGGCCAGCTCAAGGAGATCTGCGCCGAGGTCGGTGTGCCCTTCATCTACAAATCGAGTTACGACAAGGCCAACCGCTCCAGTGGCAAGAGTTATCGCGGCCCGGGCATGGATCAGGGTCTGGCGATCCTGGCCGATGTGCGCGACGCGTTGGGCGTGCCGGTGCTGACCGATGTCCACACCGAAGCCGAGGTGCCCGAGGTGGCAAGTGTCGTCGATGTGCTGCAGACGCCGGCATTCCTGTGCCGCCAGACCGACTTCATCCACGCTGTCGCGGCCAGCGGCAAACCCGTCAATATCAAGAAGGGGCAGTTTCTGGCGCCGGGCGACATGCAACAGGTCGTGCTGAAGGCAAAAGAGGCCAACGACGGCGCCGACACCATCATGGTCTGCGAGCGCGGCGTGAGCTTTGGCTACAACAATCTGGTCTCAGACATGCGCAGCCTGGCGATCATGCGCGGCACCGGCTGCCCGGTGGTGTTCGACGCCACCCATAGCGTGCAGTTGCCCGGCGGCCAAGGCAGTAGCAGTGGCGGTCAGCGTGAGTTCGTGCCGGTGCTGGCTCGGGCGGCCGTGGCGGCGGGTATCGCCGGCCTGTTCATGGAGACCCACCCCGACCCAGCCAAGGCCCTGTCGGACGGACCCAACGCCTGGCCGCTACCGCGCATGAAAGCGCTGTTGAAGACGTTGAAGCTGCTTGATGACGCGGTCAAGGCGCAGGGATTCGCAGAATCGGAACTGCTCGCGGGCGGCGCCTGAGCCCGGTAATCGTAATAAAAAACTTTATGTTCTGAGGATAAGTCATTCATTATGAGCGCGATCGTTGATGTCATTGCCCGCGAGGTACTGGATTCGCGTGGTTTCCCCACGGTGGAGGCGGATGTCCTGTTGGAGTCTGGCGAGATGGGGCGCGCGGCGGTGCCCTCGGGCGCTTCAACCGGCACCAAGGAGGCCTTGGAACTGCGCGACGGCGACCGCGATCGCTACATGGGCAAGGGTGTATTGCAGGCGGTCGAGGCCGTCAATACCGAGATCTGCGAGGCGATCATCGGTCTTGATGCGTCCGAGCAAGCCTTCATCGACCAGACCCTGATCGACCTCGATGGCAGCGACAACAAGGGTCGCTTGGGCGCCAACGCGATCCTCGCGGTGTCCATGGCGGTTGCCAAGGCGGCTGCGGCCGAGGCCGGTCTGCCGCTGTACCGCTATTTGGGCGGCATGGGGGGGGTCACGCTGCCAGTGCCGCTGATGAACGTCATTAACGGCGGCGCGCATGCCGACAACAGCCTGGACCTGCAGGAGTTCATGATCGTGCCGCTTGGCGCGCCGACCTTCCGCGACGCGCTGCGCTATGGCGCCGAGGTGTTCCACACGCTGAAGAAGCTCCTGCATTCGAAGCAATTGGCGACGTCGGTCGGCGACGAGGGCGGGTTCGCCCCCAATCTGCCGGGCAACGAGGCGGCGTTGAGCTTGATCATGGAAGCGATCGAGGCGGCCGGCTACACCCCGGGTGTGGATATCGCCATCGGTCTGGACTGCGCCGCGTCCGAGTTCTACAAGGATGGCCACTATCATCTGGAGTCGGAGGGGCGTTCGCTCTCGTCTGTCCAGTTTGTCGACTACTTGGCGGACTGGTGCGAGCGTTACCCCATCGTCACCATCGAGGACGCCATGAGTGAGCACGACTGGGATGGCTGGAGCTTGCTGACCCAGCGTCTGGGTGCCAAGGTGCAGCTGGTGGGCGATGACGTGTTCGTGACCAACCCGTCGATCCTTGCCGAGGGTATCGACAAGGGCATTGCCAACTCGATCCTGATCAAAGTGAACCAGATCGGTACGCTGTCCGAGACCTTTGCCGCTATCGACATGGCGCGTCGCAACGGCTACACGGCCGTGGTGTCGCACCGCTCCGGCGAGACCGAGGACACCACCATCGCCGACATCGCCGTGGCGACCAATGCTGGTCAGATCAAAACGGGCTCGTTGTCCCGCTCCGATCGGCTCGCCAAGTACAACCAGCTGTTGCGCATCGAAGAAGACCTGGGCGACGTCGCGGTTTACCTGGGACGCTCGGCCTTCCGTCAGCGCGGCTGACGCGACCGGTGCCGGGGCAGGCGATGCGGCTGGCCATCGTCGTACTGCTCGGGGTGTTTGCCGTGCTGCAGTACTCGCTGTGGTTCGGTAAGGGGGGCTGGCTGCGCATCTGGGGGCTTGAGCGCGAGATCGCCAGCCAGCAGGCGACGCAGAGTGAACTGCGGCGTAGCAACGCGATCGATCGTGCCGATGTTGACGACCTGCGCAGCGGGTTGGACGCGATCGAAGAGCGCGCCCGCCGCGAGATCGGCATGGTGCGCAAGGACGAGACCTTTTTTCAGTATCCGGCGACTCCGGCGGGCAGGGAGTCGCAAGCGGCCGGGCTGCAGGACGAACCTGATGTCGTCGAGCCGACAACCGGGGGCGAGTAGAGGGGCGGGACGACTGGTGCCGGCAATAGGAGTCGAACCTACGACCTTCGCATTACGAATGCGCTGCTCTACCAACTGAGCTATGCCGGCCCGTACTGCAGCGGCAGATTATACGGGCCGGTGCGAGCCCCGGCAAACCGCCAAGGCGTTCAGACCAGCGCGGCGGCGCGCGGACGATCGTCGTCCTGCGCGACCTTGCGGCCCCGCAAGGTCAGATCGATGCGTTCGACTTCAAAGCCATCGGCGACTTGGTGGATCGGGAAATCCTTGATCGCGTCAAGCGGGATATCGTAGAGGGTATCAGTCTCGAGGTCGTGCAGATGCAGGTGCGGCTCGGTGTTCGGGTCGTACAACGTGACACCGGCTTGCGAGATGACCGTCTGCAGCAGTTTCCGATCGACGAACAGGTTGAGCGTGTTGTAAACGGTGGCACGCGAGATGCGGGGGCGCATCTGGTTCACAAGCGCGAACACCTGTTCGGCCGACAGGTGCTCCCGCCGGCCGAGGATCAGCTCGGCGATGCGCACACGCGGGTTGGTGGTGTTAACGCCTAAACCTTTCAGGAGGGCGGAGATGGCCTCGGTACTGATCAATGGACCGTTCATGGTGTTGTCCTTTCTCGGGTGTCATCCAGACCGGACAATCTGGATGTAAATTATTAAGGACATTGGGAACCTAATCTGGCCCCATGTCAAGCGTCTGTCCACTATGACCGCCGATCAAGCGGGAATCAACTGTTTGGGGCAGTGTCCTCACGACAGCGAGCCAATGAGCGGTCGAGCTTGCGCTGCAACATCGCTTCGACTTCGGCTGTTTCGGCACCGCTAAACGCCGCTGCCACCAGCGCTGTGATCAGCACATCGCAGGCTTCCTCGACAACGTTCTCGCGTGGCAGCTGCCGCGTCCAGGTGCGGGCGAGTTCGCCCGCTTCCTCGGCGAGCTTGACCAGATTGTGGGCGGGGCTGTTGCCGGGGATGTCATGGGCGATGCGGTGGGCGGCGGCGAGCAGGTGGTCGACATTCATGGCGGGCGCTCGGGGTTGCAAACATGTGGTTGAGGGCGGTCCCCACGCGGTCCTGCTCTGCAGGCGCGGGTTGCGGCGAGTGTATCCTGTGACCATGGACGAGGCCTTTATCCGCGAACGCGCCGACGACTGGATTGCCCTGCGGCGCGATTTGCACGCCCACCCCGAGCTTGCTTTCGCCGAACAACGCACCAGCGATCTGGTCGCCCAGCGTCTGCATGCGGCCGGCATGGACGTGCGACGGGGCTTTGCCGGAACTGGTGTGGTCGGACTGCTGGCTGGTCGCGCGCCCGGTCCGATGATCGGCCTGCGTGCCGACATGGATGCTTTGCCCTTGGATGAGGCCAACACGTTTGCTCACCGCTCGCGCCACGCCGGCCGCATGCATGCCTGCGGCCACGATGGGCATACGGCGATTCTGCTTGGCGCGGCCGAGACGCTGGCGCGGCTACCCGACTTCGCCGGCAGCGTCGCGTTCATCTTCCAGCCTGCCGAAGAGGGTGATGGTGGCGCCCGGCGGATGATCGACGAGGGATTGTTTGTCGAATTTCCCTGCGAAGAGGTCTACGCGTTACACAACTGGCCAGGGCTCGAGGCCGGGAGTTTTGCGATACACCGCGCCGCCGTGATGGCCAGCGCCGACCAGTTCGATATTGTGCTCGAGGGCGTCGGCGCCCACGCCGCCATGCCACACCAAGGCCGTGACCCGGTCACGGCGGCCGCGGCGCTGATCCAGACCCTGCAGACGCTGGTCAGTCGACGCACCGATCCCTTGGACGCAGCGGTGATCAGCGTCACCCGACTGCAGGCCGGCGAGGCCTACAACGTGATCCCGGCGCAGGTAACGATCGGCGGTACCGTGCGGGCGCTGGACAACGCTCGTCGGGATGCGATCGAGGACGAACTGCGCGCCGCCGCCGAGGGCATCGCCGCCGCACACGGCCTGCGTGCCAGGTTGGACTACCGGCGCGGCTACCCGGCCACGGTGAATCATGCCGCGCAGGCCGACTTGTGCCGCGCAGTGGCCGCCGAGCTGGTCGGGCCGGAGGCCGTCCGCACCGACCTGCCACCGTCGATGGGCGCCGAAGACTTCGCGTTCATGCTGCAGGCCAAACCGGGCTGCTACCTGTGGTTGGGCAATGGCCCGGGGCATGGTGGTTGCACCCTGCACAATCCACACTACGACTTCAACGACGCGGTACTGCCGCTGGGCGTACGCTTCTGGTGCGCGCTGGTGGCCCGGCGCCTGCCGATCCAGGTTTAAAGGCTTTGTGAGCGGTCTGGCGCCTTGTTGCCAGCTTGTTTGTCCGCGAGTCGGCGAGTCGCTGTTTGCTTGCCGAGCTCGACCCCCCACTGATCGAAAGGGTTGATGTCCCACACCACCGCTTGCGTGAACACCTTGTGCTCATAACAGGCCAGCAGGGCGCCTAGGCTGCGGGCGTTGATACACGGCACAGTGAGCAGACTACTAGGGCGCCCACCTGGCATGGCGCCGTGGGTGGACGGCGCGCCCGGTGCCTGCCCACCGTGGAACAGTACATCGGCCTGTGCCAGCGCGTTGGCATTGAGTGGCGTGCCGGCGTCGGTGGCGCTGATGACGATATCGCTCGGGATCACCAACGTGCCCTGCTGCAAAAGCTGCATGAAGGCGTGCTGTGCGTCGGGCCCGCTGCTGCCAAATATGACGCCGCCAGTGTCCCAGGCGACCGGCTCACCGCAGCGCGTGACGCGTTTGCCCAACGATTCCATCTCGAGTTGCTGCAGGTGCGCCGGCAGGTGACGTAGCGCGTGCGGGTAGGGCAGCACCGCGTGCGCTTGCAGGCCGTGGAAGTTGCGGTACCAGATCCCTAGCAGGCCCAACAGCAGCGGGAGGTTGGCGTAGGCTGGAGTGTTGGCGAAGTGGGTGTCGATGCTCTGGCCGCCAGCGTGCAGTTCGCCCAGCATCTCCGGCCCACAGGCGATCTGCAAGGCCAGCCCTACCGCCGAGCCAAGCGAGTAACGCCCGCCGATCCCTTCTGCCAGGTCCAGGCATTGTTCGCGCGGCACGCCCCAGGTTTGCGCGCGCTGGATTTGGCTGGTCACGGCAGCAAAGTGACTGACGGCGGCGCTGCTTGGCACACCGTTGGCAACCAGCCATTCGCGCGCACGTTCTGCATTGGCCATGGTTTCGGCGGTGCTGAAGGTCTTCGAGCAGATCAAGAACATGGTCGAGGCAGCGTCGCAGCCACGTAGCACGCTGTCGAGCGCGGCGGGGTCGCTGGTGCTGACGCAATGCACTTGCGGACCATCGGCAAGGTGCTGCAGGGCATCCAAAGCGAATCGCGGCCCCAGGCCCGAGCCGCCGATACCCAGGTTCACCACGTGTCGCGCCGCCTGGCCGCTGGCGCCGCGCCAGGCCCCGCTGCGCACAGCATCGGCAAAGGCGCTCTGCGCTGCCAGGCCGGCATCGAATCGGGGACGCAGGTCGTGCCCATCGACCCGCACCGGACCTGTGCCCCGCAGGGCGACATGCAGTGCCGGACGGCCTTCGCTCTGGTTGACCAGGTCGCCCCGCGCCATGCGCTCGAATTGCACCTGCACGCCGGCCTCATCGGCCAGCTCGACCAACAGGCCAAGGGTTTCGTCGGTCACCAAATGCCGCGACAGGTCGCCGACAAGCTCACCGGTGTCGATCAGCATCTCGCGCCTTGTCGCGCCATCGGGATGGCAGGCCCAGGCCCGATGGTGGGCCGACAGGCGCTGCCAGGCAGGGAGCTCGGTGGGGCGAGGCATGCCGCGAGTGTAGCCGAGCCGATGTCGGGGCAGCGCTCGCCGCGCTTTTGTACACTAACGACTGTTCTGAGGAGGACGCGATGAAGAAGATCGAAGCGGTCATCAAACCGTTCAAGCTCGACGAGGTACGCGAAGCGCTGGCAGCGATTGGCGTGTCGGGTCTGACCGTCACCGAGGTCAAGGGTTTTGGCCGACAAAAGGGCCACACCGAGCTCTACCGCGGCGCCGAGTATGTGGTCGATTTTTTGCCCAAGATCAAAGTTGAAGCGGTGCTTGCCGACGACTTGCTCGAGCGCGCCGTCGTCACCATCCTGAAGGCTGCCCACACCGGCAAGATCGGCGACGGCAAGATCTTTATCATGCCGGTCGAGCATGTGGTGCGTATTCGCACGGGTGAGACCAACGAGTCGGCTATCTAGGCATGCCAGAGAGCCTCGCCGGCAAGCTGGTCGTCGCCATCTCGTCGCGGGCGCTGTTCGATTTCGAGGAAGAGAACCAGGTCTTCGAGGAACACGACGACCGCCGATACCGTGCTTTGCAGCTGGAGCGGCTGGACGTGCCGGCCAAGCCGGGTGTGGCGTTTTCTCTGGTGCACAAGCTGCTGGCATTCAATGACGCTGACACGCAGCGGGTCGAGGTGGTGATCCTGTCGCGCAACGACCCGGTCTCGGGCATGCGCGTGTTTCGCTCGGCGCAGCACTACGGGCTGAACATTCAGCGCGGCAGCTTTACGCGCGGCGAGCCACCGTGGCGCTATCTGCGTCCACTGAACGCCAACCTGTTCCTGTCGGCGCATCTGTCCGACGTTCGTTCGGCGCTCGACGCCGGTGTGCCGGCGGCACAGGTCTACCCACATTCAGCGCGTGCCACCGACGCCCACCCGAACGAGGTGCGGATCGCCTTCGACGGCGACGCGGTGCTGTTCTCGGACGAGGCCGAGCAGGTCTACCAAGCGCACGGGCTGGACGCCTTTCAGGCCCACGAGCGCGACAAGGCCTCGCTGCCACTCTCAGCCGGGCCGTTCAAGCCCCTGCTGGCCGCCTTGCACCGTCTGCAACGCGAGGGCACACCGGCCATGCGCATCCGCACCGCGCTAGTGACAGCGCGCAGCGCACCCGCGCACGAGCGGGCGATCCGTACATTGATGGATTGGGACGTCGAGGTCGACGAGGCGATGTTCCTCGGCGGCTTGGCCAAGGGCGATTTTCTGCGCGAGTTCGAGCCTGATTTCTTCTTTGACGACCAGGCTGGGCACTGCGAATCGGCCGCGCTGGCTGGGCCGGCTGGTCAGGTGCTGTTCGGGGTCCGCAACACCGGATCGGTCTAGCCGATCAGGCTCTCCATGTCGGCGGCCAGTTCGGCCAGCGGCGGCAGGTCTTCCAAGGGCAAGGATGGATCGATACCCAGCGCGGCGACGGCCTCAGCTGGGAGCGCTGCCGCGCGTGCATCAGCAGCCAGCGCCAAGGCATCGCAACGTGCTGCCCATACGGCCAGACACACCACCGCTGCCATGCGGTCGCCGCCCGGCGCCTCGGCCAATCGCAAGGCGGCGACCAGCTGCTCGGGGAATTGCCAGCGGCTGGCCAATTCGGCGCCGACAGCGTGGAAATCGAAGCCGAACTCGCGCCGCTCAACCGCCGGTCGTTCGAGGCTGAAAGCGCCGCTGACGCGATCGACAAGCTGCATGCGCTCGGGCATGGCGGCGTGCATCACCAGCTGACCAATCGCGTGCATCATGCCGAGCGTGAAGGCGATTCCTCCGTCTTCGCCAGTGCGCGACGCCAACCAGCGGGCGGCTGCGGCTGTGCGCACGCTGTAGTGCCAGAAGGCGGTGAGATCCAGCCCCGGGGCGGGTTTGGCGCTGCCGGCCAGACCCGAGCCGATCACGATGGCGCGGATGTTGTTAAAGCCCAGCAGCATCACCGCCTCGTCGACGCTGCCGATGCGCCTTGACACGCCATAGTGGGCGCAGTTGGCGGCGCGCAGCAGTTTGGCACTGAGCACCTGGTCGGCCTGCACCCCCGTGGCGATCTCGCTCACAGCGACGTCATCGCGGCCAAAACTGGCGATCAGTTCATGCACAACGCGCGGCACATTGGGCAAAGTCTGATTGTTGCGAAACAACGCTTCCATGCTCATGCGACCTCCCTCCCGGACGCTAGAGGTGGCGCCGGTATCTGTGCGTCATGGAAACGGCCGTTGCGGCACGAACTTGAGGCGTAGCGACGACATGTCGCCGGTGGGCCGTCCGGCTCGTTGTCAAGTCCCTGCCGGATCGAGCGTGGAAAAGCCTATTTGGCGGAATCAGTGCTGCAGAATCTGCCGCACTCGGTCACCACCCAGTCCATCGGTAAGTCGAGCGCGTGCGGCTGCACGTTATCGATACGTCCCAGTTCGTAGGCGATGCCCACCGCAATCGGTGTTGGTCGCATCGCCGCCAAGGTGCGGTCGAAGTGTCCCGCGCCATAACCGATGCGGTAGCCGCGCGCGTCGAAGCCGTTGCACGGTACCAGCAGCAGTGCCGGGGTCAGGTCGGGGCCTTCGCCAGGGAAGGGGATGCCGTAGCGGTCCAGTGGCATCTCGGCGTCGAGCCGCCAGCGGCGAAAGCGCATGGGGGTGCCGGTGGCGCCGACCACTGGCAGCGCTGCCCAGCGCAATGGGTCGGCGGCGAGCCAGTCGCGCACCACTGCGCGGGCATCGAATTCGCCTCGATACGGCCAGCAGAAGCCCAGCGAAGCTGGTGCCAGCTGTGCCAAGAGCGCGCGCAGATGTCGCTCAAGCTGTGTATCCGCAGCCTGGCGTCGGGCTGTGGACATGTTGGTGCGCGCCTCGATGAGCCGCAGGCGCAGAGCCTTGCGAGCGGCGCGCGCGGCGTCGATGTCGGCGGTCCCGTTGGCAGTAGCAGTCCGAGAGGTGTCGCTCATGGTTGGCGGTGGCTTATCGATCGTGGGCTAGATGGCTACATAACGTCGCAACGCCGCTCATCCAATCGGCAACTACAGCGCCGCGGCGATCTGCCGTACCAATGCCGGACCGCGGTAGATCAGGCCGGTATACAGCTGGACCAGGCTGGCCCCGGCTTGCAGCTTGGCGCGGGCATCGTCGGCGCTGCAGATACCGCCGACGCCAATGATCGGCAATGCGCCGTCGAGCCACCGTGCCAGCGCAGCCAAGCGCTCGGTGCTGCGTTCGAACAGCGGCCGGCCACTGAGCCCACCAGTCTGGTCGGCGTTCGGGTCTCCGGCGACTTCGGTGCGCGACAGCGTGGTGTTGGTGGCGATCACCGCATCGAAGCGGTGACGCACCAGCCGGCGGGCGATGTCCTCGAGTTGGGCGTTGTCGAGGTCGGGCGCGATCTTCAGCGCCAGCGGCACGTAGCGGCCATGGCGGTCGGCCAGTAAGGCCTGCTCGGCCTTCAACGCGGTCAGCAAAGTCTCGAGCTCATCGCCATGCTGCAGGCTGCGCAGGCCGCTGGTGTTGGGCGAGCTGATATTCACCGTGATGTAGCTGGCAAGTGGGTAGGCGGCTTCGAGCCCGATCAGGTAGTCATCGACGGCGTTCGCCAGCGGTGTGTCGGCGTTCTTGCCGATATTGACACCGAGCACGCCTTGCCACCGCGTTCTCGCCAGGTTCGCTTGCAGCGTGGCGAGGCCGTCGTTGTTGAAGCCGAGTCGGTTGATCAGACCTTCGTGCCGCGGCAGTCGGAACATCCGCGGCCGTGGGTTGCCGGGCTGCGGTCTGGGGGTGACAGTGCCGACCTCGATGAAACCAAAGCCTAGCGCCGCCAAGCCGTCGACATGTGCCGCATTCTTGTCGAGACCTGCCGCCAGGCCGACGCGGTTGGGGAAGTCGATGCCCATGACCTGCGCGCTCCCACCTGGCGCTGGTGCCGGGTGTCGAACCAAACTGCCAAGCAGGTCGACGCCAGCCAAGGCGACATGGTGTGCCGCTTCGGGTTCGAGTGCGAACAGGACAGGCCGGAACAGAGCGTACGACGGAAGCAGGTTCATGGCCGCCGATTCTACTCGTGCAGTCGCTCGCGTCGTTGCGTTACCGGTATCCTTCCGTCATGGCCAACAGCCCGTCGCCCAAACCTCTCGAGACGCTGCCACCACGTTTGTTGGCGTTGGTGCGTGAGTCGGTCTGGCTGTTGTGGTTGGTGGTTGGCGTGTACCTCGCATTGAGTCTGCTTAGTCACGACGCCGGCGACCCATCGTGGTCCCACGCCGATGGCAGCGGCGCGGTCAGCAACCTTGGCGGGGTGTTTGGCGCTTGGGCGTCCGATGTCCTGTTCTACGTGCTCGGCGGTTCGGCCATTTGGTTGGTGGCCGCCACCGGGATCGCGCTGTGGCGCAGCTATTTCCGCTTGGTGCGCGGCCAGCCGGTTCATCGCAACTCCCGTAATCTGGCGTTGTTGGGGTTGCTGTTGCTGTTGCTGGGCAGCGCCGGCATCGAATCACTGCACCTGCGCGGCTTGACCGAGACTCTGCCAGCCGGGCCGGGCGGAGCCGTGGGCGATTTGCTGGGTAGCGGGCTTACCGCCGTGTTTGGCGACACTGGCGCGACCCTGCTGTTGCTGATTTGCGCTATGGCCGGCCTAAGCCTCCTGACCAGCCTGTCGTGGCTGGAGGTCGCCGAGCGGACCGGCGCCGGCGTGGAGTGGCTGGTGGTGGGTGCCTGGCGTGCCGCCAATGCCTGGATCGACCGTCGCGCTGGAGCACGTGCCACGGCGCGCCGCGATGCGCAGCTGGCCGAGGCCGTCGAGCGGACGCAGTCGCGTCCGCCGGTGCAGATCCATACCCCGGACCCGGATCCAGAGATCGAGGTCTCGGAGCGCATCGTCAAAGAAAAGCAGCGGCCGCTGTTCCGCGAACTGCCCGGCGACGGCCTGCCACCTTTGGCGCTGCTGGACGAAGCGACGACGACGGTCGACGCCCCCGACACCGAGACACTCGAATTCACTTCCCGCCTGATCGAGCATAAGTTGCGCGACTTTGGCGTCGAGGTGCGGGTGCTGGCGGCGTATCCGGGCCCAGTCATCACCCGTTACGAGATCGAGCCAGCGACCGGCGTAAAGGGCAGTCAGATCGTCAATCTGGTCAAGGACCTGTCGCGGGCCTTGTCAGTGAGCAGCATCCGGGTCGTCGAGACCATTCCGGGCAAGTCGTGCATGGGCTTGGAGATCCCGAATGTCAAGCGGCAGACCGTGCGCTTGTCCGAGGTCTTGTCCGCCAGTGTCTACGCCGACAGTGCTTCGCCGATCACGCTCGCCTTGGGCAAGGACATCGGTGGCGCACCGTCGGTGGCCGATCTTGCGCGCATGCCGCACCTGCTGGTCGCCGGCACCACCGGATCGGGCAAGTCGGTGGCGATCAATGCGATGATCCTGTCGCTGCTGTTCAAGGCGACGCCGGCCGAGGTGCGGCTGATCCTGGTCGATCCGAAGATGCTCGAGCTGTCGGTGTACGAGGGCATCCCCCACTTGCTGGCACCCGTGGTGACCGACATGAAGCAAGCGGCCCACGCACTGGCCTGGTGCACGGTCGAGATGGACCGGCGCTACCGGCTGATGAGTGCGCTGGGCGTGCGCAACCTGGCCGGATACAACACCAAGGTCGCCGAGGCGATCGAGGCCGGTCGCCCACTCACCGACCCGCTGGCGCAGGTGCTGAATCCGGACGAGCCGCCCCCCGTGCTCGAGCCGATGCCGCTGATCGTGGTGGTCATCGACGAGCTCGCCGACCTGATGATGGTGGTGGGCAAGAAGATCGAAGAACTGATCGCGCGGCTGGCGCAGAAGGCGCGCGCTGCCGGTATCCACCTGATCCTTGCCACCCAACGGCCGTCGGTCGACGTGATCACGGGCCTGATCAAGGCCAATGTGCCTACGCGGGTGGCATTTCAAGTGTCGAGCAAGATCGACAGCCGCACCATCCTTGACCAGATGGGTGCCGAGGCGCTGCTCGGCCAGGGGGATATGCTTTATCTGCCACCCGGTACTGGCCTGCCGGTGCGGGTGCATGGCGCATTTGTCGCCGACGACGAGGTGCACCGGGTGGTCGAGTTCTTGCGTCAGCAGGGCGAGCCCGACTACGTCGAGGGCATGCTCGATGGCGATGCCGGTGGCAGCGAATCGGAGGCTGGCGAGGGCGGTGCCAGCGACCTGGAAGCCGACCCGCTCTACGACGAGGCAGTGGCAGTGGTGCTGCGCACGCGCCGCGCCAGTATCTCGGCGGTGCAACGGCACTTGCGCATCGGCTACAACCGCGCTGCGCGCCTGATCGAGGCGATGGAAGCGGCCGGACTCGTGTCGCCGATGGAATCGAACGGCAACCGCACGGTGCTGGTGCGCGCGCCAGACTAGGCGGTTGGGCGTCTCACGCTCTAGACCAGCACCTCGTGTGCCGGCGGATGCGACAGGAAGCCCGCCGGACTGGCGCTGGCACCATACGCTCCCGACTGGCCGATGGCGATGAGGTCGCCGACCTCGACCGCCGGCAGCTCGACTCCCTGCCCGAGAATGTCCAGTGGCGTACACAGCGGGCCGCAGATGTTCGCGCTGATGCTTGGTGCCGCGTTGACCGCCGTTGCCAGCCAGATCGGGAAGTTGCGGCGCAGTACCTGGCCAAAGTTGCCCGAGGCGGCGAGATGCTGGTGCATGCCTCCATCGCAGAGCAGGTAGATCTGGCCGCGCGAGACCTTCTTGTCGATGACGCGGGTCAGGAACACGCCGGCCTCGCCAACCAGATAGCGGCCTAACTCGAGCACCAGCCGCAGACCAGGAAAGTCACGCACCCCCTGTTGCTGGATCGTGGCCAATGCGGCGCCGATCGGCGTCAGGTCGAGCCTGGTTTCGCCGGCGAAATACGGGATACCAAAGCCGCCACCAAGGTTGAACACCTGCGGCGCCGACGGCGCGTCGGCGGCCAGTTGCCGGCATAGCGCGTAGCTTTGCTGCAGCGCGCTCGCGATGTGTGTCGCGTTGAGGTTCTGCGAGCCGGCATAGATGTGGAAGCCGATGAACTCCACACCCTGTGGCCATGCCCGCAAGAGGGCCGGCACCTGTTCGGCGTCGACACCGAATGCTTGCGGCCCGCCGCCCATGCGCACGCTGGATTGGCGCAGTTCGAAGTCAGGGTTGATGCGCACCGCAGCCCGCGCCGGCAACTGCTCGGCGCGGGCAATGCCCGCCAGTCGCGCAAGCTCGCCAGCGGATTCGACTTGGACGACGGCGCCACAAGCCGCTGCCGCGCGCAGCTCCGGGTCGCGTTTGGCTGGTCCGGCAAAGCCGATGTCCAGTCCGCCGTGGCCTGCAGCAATGGCAAGCGCAAGTTCGCGTTCCGACGCGACATCGAAGCCGTCGATCTGCTTGGCCAGGCAGTCCACCAGGGCCGGCATCGGGTTGGCCTTGATCGCGTAGTGCAAGCGAATGCCCGCGGGCAGGACGCTTCGTAGCAGGGCAACACGTTCGGCCACCGCCTGCCGGCTGATCGCATACAGCGGCGTGCCGCACTGCGCAGTGAGTTTGCTGGCCGGTACACCGCTCACCAGCAGCTCACCGGTGGGCGAACAGGGCAGGGCAGGTGCAGCGTGGCGCGGTGGTGTGGACGTGGCGGTCGGCGTGTCGGCTGGATTCATCACGAAGTCTTGGTCGGCTCGCTGGTGAGCAGGCTGGCGCGGATCGCCGGGCGGTCGAACTTACCATTTGCGTTGCGCGGCAGCACGCCGGGCCAGTAGATGATGCGCTGCGGCACCTGCCAGCTGGATAGCTTGCGCCGCAGGGCCGCGAGCAACCTCGTGTTTTCGGGGTCGGGCTCGTCTGGGGCGGCTCGAGAAGCGTCGTCCGCACCGGAACCGTCTGGCCCAGGCCCGAAGGATCGACCGGAATCAGCGTCGTCCGTTGTGCGCTCCACGACCAGCACGATCGCCTGCCCCAGCCGCGGGTCGGGCACCCCCAGCGCTACGCAGGTGGCCACGCCACAGGCAGCGGCAGCCGCTTCGACCTCGGTCGGGCTGACGCGGTAGCCAGAGGTCTTGATCTGCTCGTCGCGGCGGCCAACAAACCAAAGAATGCCGGCGTGGTCGGCGTACACGGTGTCGCCCGACCACACCGCCGCATCGCCATCTGGCCCCGGGCGAAAGCGCTCGGCGCTGCGCGCCGGGTCATTCCAGTAGCCGCGTGTGACCAGCGGACCCTGCTGTACCAGTTCGCCATACTCGCCGACAGCACAGGCGCTACCGTCCGGGCGTAACACATGCAGCCTCGCGTTCGGGATCGCTATACCGATGGCTCCTAGACTTGTCGCCAAGTGTGCCCGGGGCAGCCAGCTGGCGCGGAAGGCTTCGGTCAGTCCGTACATCGGTATTGGCTGTGCCCGTGGCCAGCGGGCCTGCAGGGCCTGCCACTGTTCAGCACTCAGGTGACCGCCGGTGTTGGCAAAGAAGCGCAGGCTGGCGCCGCTGCCGGAGCTTGCCGCGAGTGCCAGCAGCTGTAGGTAGAGCGGCGGCACGGCTGTGATACCAGTGATCTGGTACTGGTCGATGGCGCGTTGAATGTCGGCCGCGAAGAGGTGCTCGAGCAACACCGCACAAGCGCCAGCGGCCCAAGCGCTGGTGATCTGCGAAAAGCCCGCGTCGAACGACAGCGGCAGAGCGACCAGTAGCCGGTCGTCTTGCGAGAGCGCTTGAAACTGTGCCACCGACTGCGCGCCGGCCAGCAGATTGGCGTGACTCACCATCACACCCTTGGGTTGTCCCGTGCTGCCCGAGGTGTAAAGCAGGAGAGCGAGTTCGTCGCTATCGCGTTGTGCCGGCGCCGATGGCAGACCACGACCGGCATCGACCAGGCTAGCGAGGGCGGCGTCATCGTCAATGCTGATGACCGCGCAAGGCGTGTCGCCTGTCAGGGCTTGCAGGCGGCTGCTGTCGGTGCAGAGCAGGGCGGCGCCGCAGTCAAGCAGGGTGGCGCGCACCTGCGCCGGTCGTAGCGCGGGGTTGACCGGTACCGCCAGCAGTCCCGCGCGCATGGCGGCAAACAGCAAGGCAACGGTGTCGACACGTTTATCCAGCCATACGGCGACGCGTGTGCCGCGCAGTGGCAGGCGTGCTCGCAGCCCGGCCGCCAGTGCATCGACGCGCTGGTCAAGCGACGCAAAGGTGATGCCACCGCTCGCATCGACCAGTGCCGTGGTCGAGCCCCATCGCTGCGCTGCGGTGCGCAGCAGGGCGTCGGCAGAACGCCCATCGGCATGGTGATGCGCTGCACTGCACACGCGGCGAGACTCTCCCTATAATGGCCGCCCGCCCGGCGCTGCCCGGATCTTGGTCCGGTGCGTCGATCGCGCGCCATCGCCCGAGGACAGTGGAGTGGACATGCAGGAAGAATTGGCTCTGATTCTGGACGACGTGCTTGCTTTGAAGGGCCGGGCACGCGCCTTGACGGCCGATTCTCGGTTGTTAGGTGCGCTTCCCGAGCTGGATTCGATGGCGGTCATCGCTGTGCTGGAGGAGATCCAGCGCAAATACGCCATCCAGATCGCCGACGACGATATCGACGGTCGCATGTTTGCCACCTTGGGCAGCTTGACCGACTTCGTGCGCGACAAGACCCGCCACTAGTGCGGGTTGGCTGCAGCGTCATCGTCCTCGACCATGTCGACGACAGTGCTGTGAATCTCGACCTCGAACCACTCCCAGAACATCTTCAGGGTGCGGTTTTGTGGCCAGGTCTCGGCATCATCCACCCAGCCCGACAGTTCGGCTTCAAAGATCTGGTTGGCGATCTCGTCGATGTAGGCGATGGCGTCCTCGGCCTCTTCAAATTCAGGAATCAGCAGGCTGGTGCAGTCTAGGCGCAGCTGGTCCAGGGTCAGGTCGACCTCGTAGCCGGGGGTGGTGCGGAGCCAGTCGAGAAAAGGCTGCCGTGGTTTGATGACGGCCAGGTGACGGTCGATGATGTACATGGATGGCGTGCGCTGAGATCTGCGGGGCTGCGATTATCGCATTGAAGCTGCGTCTTGCCTGCCCATCCTTGTCCGCGCCGCTACGGCCGCAGAGCGCGCCAGGGCCCGCTGCAGTTCGTCGTGGATCGCCGCATGCAGTTCGGGGGTGTCGCTGTAGGGGATCTCAAGCACGTACCTGCCATCATCTTCGAAATGGCCGCGTTGCCGCGAGTGCCAGCGTTCGGCGGCCACCCAGCGCGCCCGCTCGGCGCTGAAGCGCAGCCTAGCCCAGCGCACGTGAGAGCCCGAAAAGATGCCGTAGCCCGACCGGAAGAACGCATCCAGCGCTTTGTCGTCGACTTCGTGTGCTGCGACCCGCAGCCCCCGTACCGAGCGCATCCCGTTTAGCGCAAAGCTGCGCAGACCCTCGCGCAGGTGACACCAGGCGTCGAGGGTAATCCCCCCATTTTCCGTGGGGTTCGGAGGTAGAACTATGCGGCCATGGCCAGCCGCTGTTTTGGTGTGATGCCGCCCAAGGCCATGTTTGGGCGCTCGTGATTGTAGGACCACATCCA
>Ga0169931_10000236_pt1 | contig 88753 bp, 67 predicted proteins | sample Kivu_15m_20L_FD_129675 | JGI IMG/M metagenome (GOLD analysis project Ga0169931, IMG submission 129675) | Freshwater microbial communities from Lake Kivu, Western Province, Rwanda to study Microbial Dark Matter (Phase II) - Kivu_15m_20L... | ecosystem: Environmental > Aquatic > Freshwater > Lake...
CACCGAGAAAGACACCGGCCAGACGGTTGCCTGAAATGACATTCCGATGCGCGGCTTGAGGCCCTCCGATCAGGGTGCCGACGGATTCGTTGCGCACCCCGATCCGGTTGCCGAGAAACGAGGCCTCACCGTTGGCTCGATCGGTGCCAATGACGTTTCCTTGCACCGAAATGGAGTCAGCCTGGAGTGAGATGCGGACCCCATTCGTGAGGTTGCCTGAGATCACGTTGCCCGGAGCCGAGCCCGGCCGAGTGACCGGCCCGCCGATCAGCGTTTCACTGCCGGCTTTGACCACGATGCCATCCTGGTTTGGGGCGGCCGTCACTTCCGTATCGCTCAGCCCGACAATGTTGCCCTGGATGCGATTGTTGATGCTGTCGTTACCGTCGACGAGAATGCCGTTGAGGGCATTTCCCGAGATGAAATTGAAAGCGCTTTCGGTGGAACCCCCGATGACATTCCTGGAGCTGTCCCGAATTTCCACTCCATGCTGCAGGTTCCCAATGAGCGCTCCACCCTTCCGGACGCCAATGTAGTTGCGGGCGACGATGGTCTCGGAGGCGTCGACGGTGGCGATGGTGACGCCGTTGCTCGCGTTGTTGCCGATGGTGTTCGCGCCCGAAAGTTCGCTTCCGATCCGGTTGCCCTTCCCGCCGAGGATCATCACGCCATGGCCCCCGTTGCCCAGAGTGGTGGCGGCACTGCTCGGAATGGTGCCGATGAAATTTCCGAAAACCCGGTTTTTGTGAGAGCTGCTGCCACGAATGCGAATACCATCGCCGTGGTTCCCTGAAATGATGTTGGGCAAGGAGTTTGCCCGGCCGATGGAATTCTCGCTGGCATCTTGCAGGAGAACGCCGGCAAGTCCGTTGGGGCGCGCGGTGAAACCGCTTGGGTCCACACCAATGCGGCACTCCGTTATGGTATTGCGATTTCCGCCCTCGATGGTGATTCCGTTGCCGCCGAACCGATTGATCACCAATCCGCGCACCGTCGAGGCGTCTCCCAAAAGTTGCAGACCACCGACGCCGGGAGCGGTGATCCGCGAACCTTCAAGCTCAATCAGGCCCGCTCCGGGTTGAGTGGTGCCGTCGATGATGACGGGCTGGATGATGGGTGGCAGGCGCGTCAATGGGCTGATCACGGGGACATCCTGGCCGGGAATGTTGAACTCGATCGTTTGAACACCCTCCTTCTCATTGGCCGCCTTGATCGCTTCGCGGAGGGAGCAGTGCGTGCCGTCGCAGGATCCGTCATCGACATCGTTGCTGGAGTTGACCACGAATGCATCCCGGGGTCGTGCCGCGCCAAAGCGGGTAATGAATCCGGACGTTGTCCCTTTGATCGTTCCCTGCAACGGAGCGACCATGGGAAAGTCCGGCGAGTCCGTTCCGCCGGCGACGACGAAAAACTCCCCCATCGGATCGGCAGCGACGCCCAAGGAAATCCGGTAGAGCAGACCATGACCTTGGCCGTCGGCCGGTTCGTTTTTTGATCCGCCCAGATACGTCAAAAACGCAATGCCCGTCGCGGCTGGATTCAATTGCGCCACGAAAACGTCGTTTCCTCCCGCGAGATTCGTCTGCGTCGCGCCCAGCGTCGGCAGATCTACCGAGTCCGTGTGGCCTGCGACGAAGATGTTTCCCAAGCTGTCGACATCGATCGACTTGATCACGTCCACGCCGCTGCCACCGAAGTCGCTGGTCGAAACAAGCGCTTGCTGGCCGGGTTTGGCGGGATCGAGCTTGGTGAGCATCGCCTGTCCGCCTGCCAGCAACACATTTCCGTCGGCGGCCAATGCGGCGTCTTCGACCAATGATTTGAGTCGAGTCGAGTAGAGGACCGAGCCGTTGGTCCCGAGTTTCTGATAAAAGCCGAAACCTGTGATGGGTGGATCGGCGTCGAAGGCATTCGGCGTGGATTGAAAACCAGCCGGACCGCTCAGAAATCCACCCACGTGCGCGACACCCCCGGGTTCCATCGCGATCGCCAGTGTCCGGCCTTCGAACCCAAGATGTTTCCCGTAGATCAGCCCGGATCCGTTGGGATTGAACGCGAAGACAAACGCCCCGGACCGCATGAGCGTTTCCCCATTCGGGCCCTTGCCCGGAAACAGGCCGGACTCCACATATCCGCCCACGTAGGCTCGCCCGTCGCCATCCACCTTGATTTCGTAACTCGTCCCGACAGCCATCCGCTCGAACAGCAGTGTGGAATACACCATCTGACCGGAGGTGGTCAGCTTGGTCAGAAAAATGGCGTCCTGGTCGACTTCCGTCTTGTTCGTCAGATAGGCACCCGGCGTGAGCGGGAAGGTGGTGGGGATAAACTGTCCTCCCGTGACCGAAGCCGTCCAGCCAGTGACATAGACACCGGCTCCGTTGCCGCGACCGACCGCGATTGATGTCCCGCCGTCGTCGCGGTGTCCGCCGAGATAGGTGGAGAACTGCAGTTGGCCGGATGAATTGAAACAGGAAACAAACGCATTTTGGCTGATGATGAGTTTTCCGGCCCCATCGCGATAAATCGGGTCATCTTGATCCTGGATCGGATTCTTGAGCGGCAGGTCGCCTGTCCCGGTCATGAGCGTGTGGCCGGTCACATAGATGTTTCCATCGGCATCGACCGCCACATCGTTGATCACTTCGTATTCAGAGGTTCCACCGAAGTAGGTGGACCATTCGACGACCGGATCGATCACCAGCGGAAGATTCGAATCGAAAGCGCCCAATTTGAAGCGCAGCCGTTTTGCCGCATCGAGTTCATAACCCGATTCGATCGGAACGCGCCGGCCGCCCTGATCCTGATACACAAACGGCGCCCGTTGCGGCAGCGTCGTGGAACCGAGTTGAAGAAGCAGTTCTCCACCGGCCCCGAGTGAGACCGAATCGGCACCGGGGAATTCGACTGTGACTTGATCCGCCGACACTCCGGGGGCGACGACGATGTCGTATTCCAGTTCGAGACCGTTGCCGTAAAAGATCACATCGATGCCCTGATAAACCCCGAACAGGCGAACGCGTCCGAACGTGGCGATCGCGGTCCGCCACTGCGCGGGATCCGAACCGATGAGGTGATTGACCACCCCGGGGAGCGGTTCCTCGGCTTCGATCCGGGTTGGGCCGGTGGCCCCGATGAATCGGATGGCCACAGAATTGTCGGACGTCGAGATGCGGTTCGCCTTCGGCGACAGATCCAATGAGAAACCTGGCGACTGGGCGCGGTAATGATCGGCGCCCACCCTTTCGAAATGGAGCTGCTGACGAAGCCGTAACGATTCTGGGGAGACGGCTGCCGCATTCAGACGGACCGCAAACAGCAGTAGAAGGCGATGCATGGCGGGGGGCTGGTTAACCTTTCTTCGGTTAGCCGCACCTGCTGCCATTTGCAATCGAATCCTCCGATCGTGTCGTGTTGTTTTCCAAACCACACTTTCTGGTGTGAGCAAGAGTGGTCAAAATCCGGGTTTGAAAAGCAGCACAGCAGCGGGGTCGGGAAATCCTTGACTTGGGCGGCAGGCTCGGTGGACTCCGGAAGCGTCCCGGATAGTGTCACCTGCAAACGCGGAATGGATGGTCCGCTTTGAATTCTAGCCCATGAAACCTGCTGAACAGTGCACCGCGGATCGCCAGACGGCTTTCACGCTCATCGAACTGCTGGTGGTCATCGCCATCATCGCCATTCTCGCCGGAATGCTGCTGCCGGCCCTGGCCCAGGCGAGGGAGAAAGCCGTCACCATCCAGTGCCAGAACAACGTCAAGCAGATCACTCTGGCCACCCACATGTATGTCGGGGATTCGGCGGATTTTCTGCCGGAACCGAACTGGAATTCCCCCTGGATCCGCAAGGGTTGGCTGTATGACGCCTCGCTGGGAGCGCCGCCCGACATCACGTCCGCCCGTTGGCGCACCAATTTGGCCGGGGCCTACCAGACAGGCTTACTCTACCCCAACATCGGCAGTCCGGCCGTGTTCCGTTGTCCGGCCGACCGGACCAACAAGGGCGCCTGGAAAAGCCGGGCGCAAAAGATGTCGAGCTACCTCATGAACGGAGCGGTCTGCGGGTTCGGACGCGTTTCCCCCGGGTCTTACAAGGCAACACAGTTCGATCCGAATGCCATCATCATGTGGCAGGCGCTCGAGACCAATCCCGGTGACTTCAACGACGGTTCCAGCAGCCCGGCCGAGGGTATCACCCGGGTGCACAGCATCGGCACAACTGTGGGCGTGGTCGACGGGCATACCGAATACCTCAAGACCAAGTTGTTCTACGCGGAAGGCAACCGCCCGGGGAAGAACCGGCTGTGGTGCAGCCCGGCGAACCCCGACGGCCGCTAGGTGTGGAACTCTCACCGAGAAGCTCATGCGCTCACGTCCAAACCTAGTGCTGTCACTGGCCTTTCTGGTGTTTATCACCGCCGCATGCCGGAAGACGGATCCTGTAGCCGGTTTGGAGAAATCGGCGGCGGAACTCGAAAACATCCCAGCGGCACCGGCCGACGCCGGGCAGGCCGCAGCCGGTCCTGCACCCGCTGAGCAGGTCAGAAAGGCCATTGCCGACTTCAAGTCCGGGAACATGACCGACGCCGTCACCCGTCTCCAGTTGCTCCGGGCCCAAACGGTGATGACACCCGAACAGCGGATGTCCCTTCAGGACAGCATCGCCACGGTGATGCAGGAGATTTACAGCCTGGCCGAGCAGGGCGACCCCCGCGCCAAGGCGGCAGTCGCCCAATATGAAAGTTTGCAGACCGGCCGTTAGGCCGGGACTTCCCGCAGCAGCGCCCACCGCGCGATCATTGAGGCCACTGTCTGTGGCGGGCGACCTCTGCAATGAGGTGAAGGCGGGTAACGATGAGGGTTGTAAGCCTGACGACCCATTTGCGGATGGGCAGGGAAAAACCAGCCAGCGGTTTTCCGGTTTGGGTTTATTCTCGGGCCGTGAAGAAGATGTGCGTATCGCTTTTGTCCCTCCTGACGTTGGTCGGCTTGACCGTAGCGGGCTGTCAGGCCACGCGTGCCGGTTACGAATCCGCGCCCTACCGGGTCATCCGCGCGGATGGGAAGGTGCAGGTTCGGGATTATCCGGCGCTGATGGTGGTGGAGACATCCAGGGCGGCCCACAGCCGGGACGGAGGCGACGGCAGTTTTGGGCGGCTGTTCCGGTTCATCACAGGGGGAAACGAGAGGAAGGAGAAGATCGCCATGACCACGCCGGTGTTCATGACAGGAGATGACACGAACGCGACGATGGCATTCGTGTTGCCGGCCGCGATGAGGTCCGCGGACGTGCCCCGGCCGACGGACAGCGGAGTGACGGTGCGCGAGCTGCCGGCAGGGCGGTTTGCGGTGCTGCGCTACAACGGCGGACGCGGCGCCGACAGGGAGGCGGCCATGCTGGACAAGTTGAAGGCATGGATGGAGACGGCCGGGTTGCCGGTGCTTTCGGCCCCGGTGTATGGCTATTTCGATCCGCCCTGGACGCCGGCCTGGCTGCGCCGCAATGAAGTGATGCTGCGGACGGAACCCGCTGCCGGGTCGGACGAACCGCGCCTTTGACCGGAACGAGCCACCGCAACCGGGCCGGATTGCGGCCTGGCGGCGCCTACATCGTCCGGCAGTTGTCGGCACGTTGGTGATGGGGACGACATGGGCAGCACTGGCAAAGCGGTGGGGATGAAGGCAGGGGGCTATCCACGAGGATGGGTATGGGACTGATTCTCGAGCTGAACCCCAAGGGCATGACATTTCCACACGGGCGGTTCCGCAATTCTTCCGAGATTAGCCGCAAGCGTTTGAAGATTGTGCTGGCGACGACCGGTTGTTCGGTGGGGTCCGTGTGGAGGCTCTTAGGTTTCAAGGTCGTCATCCGTTCCGCGTTTGCTCCCGCACTGGGACCTTTCCTTCAGCGGACTGAACGGAGAAGGGGCTGCTGTCCGTGAGGTTTTCGCGGCAGCCCGGGTCATTTCTGAACCGCATGGCCGAGCGAAAAGCCCACGTGGCGTATTTCCAGTCACCGCCGCGGATGACGCGCTGCGAACCTGAACTCGGACGCATCGGGTCGGTCACGCTCCCAGCCGGGTTAGCGGACTCATTCCAGTCCGCGCACCACTCCACCGCACAACCGCGTCCAAGTCGCCGTGTCGGGAAACCTGCGATCCGGAGCGCGCATCCATGTTTCTTGAACTCACGAACGGAAGAGTGGCGGCGGCAAGTTACCGCATCCCAAAACCGAGCGGGAGGTGTCAGTGCGCATCGAAGTCGTCCGTGAGGTGCTCGACCATGGGGCTGAGGCCGCTGCCGCGGCTATTTGGTTACAGGCCGGGCACGGGGCGGTCGTTGTCCTGCCGGGCCGAAGCCTTTCGCAAGATCGTCGATCACGAGCACCCAGTCCTGACCAAAGCCGCCGCTCGGGGCCTTGAAGACGCGGTTGCCTTGGCGCTCGAACCGGCCCGCTTGGCTGGTCCCGCCGCTGCTGGGTGACCACCACGTCCCGCTGAGGGTCTGGCCGGTGAGGTGGGACAGATCGACGGCGACTTCGCCTCCTTGCGGAAGGTAGAGCAGTGCGGTGCTGCCATCGGTGGCCCGCAGGGCGGCGATGAAGTTGGTGCCGCCGGTCTTGGGCGAATACACGAGGGACGGGTCTGGCACCGTGAGGTTCCAAGGACGCGATTCGGTCAGGGCGCGGAGGAAGCGGAGCTGCGACGATCCCGGATAGGCGAGGGCGTTGGTCCAGTGCTGCTGGGCGCCGAGGAACGGCGGCTTCACCTGGGCGGACAGCGGTTCCAAATCCGGCGCCCAAGCCATCCAGACCTCGTTGGCGCCGTAGGTCACGCCCGCGGCACCGCTGAAGACGGACCAATACCAGTTGCGCCGCACGTGGTCGGCGGTGAAGCGCCCGTTCTTCAGGTCAAAGGCGATGGGTATGCCTTCGTAGGCCGGCTCGGCGTTGATCACGGGCTTCACCGGAGTGCGTGCGGTTTCAGCCAGAACGAGTTCGTGGGCACCACCGTCAAGCTGGTGGCCGCTCTGCACCGAGTTGAAGGCAAGCCAAGGCTCGGCATGGAGCGTCCGGCCGGAACTGCCCGGGCCACGCGGATGATAGGTGATCAGCGGCGGACGTTCGCCGGATCCGGCCCTGAGCCCGGCTGCGAGCGCGCGCCAGACCGGCTCGTGACCTTCGGGATTGCGGTCGCCGCCGAGCATCCAGACGACGTTTGGTCGCCGTCGGAATCGTTCAGCCAGCCATCGGCCGTAAACTTCTGCCTTGGCAGGCGTGAAGATGGGTTGGGCGCTGAACAGGGGTTTCTCGTCGCGCACCACGTAGCTGCCCCAAGTGGGCAGCAGCGCGATCTGTAGCCCCATGTCCCCGGCCATTTTCACGAACCAGTCGGCGAGGTCGAACCAGGCGATATTGGGCTGGGCCGGATCGCCGTTGAGGAAGGGAAGCTGACCTTCCCGGTTGGGCCGGTTCAGTCCGTCCATCTCCGGCAGCAGGCAGACTTGCACGACGCTGAAACGTTTCGTCGCACGGTCGTCGAGATACGCGCCGATCTCCGCGCGGGTGGCGTGATGCAGCAGTTCCCACGCGGTGTCGCCGATCCAAAAAAACGGCCGGCCGTCGCTGCGCGCGAAGTGGCGTCCGTCGGCCGTGATCACCAGATGCGCTGTCTCGCGGGTCGGTATGGCCGGAATCGTGGCGGGCACATCCGCCGCCCACGCAGTCAACGCGGTCAGGCCGAGCCCAAGCAAACTTCCAAGACGCATGACGGGGAGGCTAGCGCGGTCCGGCCGCGGGGTTCACTTCCAAACTCATGCGGCTCACGCGCCGAACGTGAGCTGGTCGAGCTGGGCCATGAGGTCTTCCGCGGCGTGCTTCACCGCGGCGAGGCCGGACGGGGGCACGAGGATGCGCGGACGGCTGGCCAGCACGAACTCGCCGGCAGCCTCCAGGCGCCAGCCCGGATATCGCCGCAACCAGTCGGCGAGCGGTTTCAGGCCCAAGGCCGGCAGCTTTGCCTCGTCGCCGCGGCCGAGCAGGCCGCGGGATTTGCCCGCGCTGATGGCCGGAAACTCCACGCCGGGCATGTGCACGAGGAAGAACGTCTCCACCATCAATGGCTTCGTGAGGCGGGTTTCCCGGTGGCCGCCCACGAACATCGGTTCGCCGTCGCCATCCCAGTTGGACACGTGCGCCGGCACCAGCAGTCGGTCGGTGCGATCGCCGACGAACCATTGGAAACGGCCCGCGCTGGCTCCGAGGAAATTCTCGGGCTCGTCCATTCCACGGAAGGGCAGCGGGGGAATGTGGCCGGAATAGACGGACTTCAATCCAAGGGCGCGTCCGGCGGTGACCCAGGCATCGCCGCGCCGGGCGATCCACGCATCCCGGGCGAGCAGCAACAGCAGGCCGAGGCCGCCGGCTCCGGCTCCCACCGCGGCCCCGACGCCGGGCCGGATGAAATGACCGAGAGCCGCCCCACCGCCCACCAACACGAGCAAGCGCAGGAAGAACTTGGCTGACTGAAACGAATAGCTTGCCAAGCGCATGGGAAGAATAATCAGGATTCCGTGCGGTGGCCGGGCTCCAGGTTCGATAGCCCGTAGTCCTAACCACACCGGAGGGATGTAAGCCGTCGGGAACAGTGTTTTGCCACTGGAACTTGCCGGCGGCGGTTCCACCGGCGGGGTTTCCGTCCCGATGTCCGGTCAGTCCTTGAGCCAGGTGACAAACCGGAACGGGTCAGAATGCCCGATGGCTTGGGTGAGAATCCAGCCCAGGGCAAACCAGGTGAGTTGCCCAAGATGAAATCGCCACGAACCCCGGGTGGCACGGAAGCACAGCAGCACCAGCCAGGACACCGGAGCCAGCATCAGGCTGTGGGCGAACAGCCAGAGCGCGACCAGGCTGTGTGCGTTGTAGGCGAAGTTCCTGTAGTCTTCCCGCATCGGTTCCGGCCAATGACCCAAGGCGAGGCGCACGTGCAGCATCAGGGTCACGATTCCGGCGGTCATTGCGAGCGGACCGAGCGCGCACAGCCACGATGGCCACGCGAATTCAGGCCGCCCGGTGCGAACCGGCTCCATGAGGGTTGAGGCGGCTGCAATCATGCGGCGGAGCTTTTCCGCCGGCTGGCCCACCACAGCACGAGTGCACCGACACCGAAGAGCGCCCAAGTGGCCGGTTCCGGCACGACTGACGGGGTCGTGAGGGGATCGACCGAACTCAGTCCGGCCTCGGTGAACTGCTGTTTCGTTTCGAGCACCACGGCACCGCTGATGGGAGTCACCAGTTGCCAGCGTCCCGCGAGCTGCACCGCCTCGTCGGTCTGCCGTGCGGACCTGAGCCGACCGATTTCGTCGTTGGCCCAGAGGCGGACGAGGTGGCGCGAACCGGTGACGCCGGTGCCGGGATCGGCGGTGATCCGTTCGCGCTGCCAACGTGTGCGAGGGGTGTCGCCGGTGAGTTCGCGCAGGGTCCGGACGAGATCGTCCGTCAACGATCCGAGCCGCGGCACCACGCCGAACGAGGCCACGCCAGCCACGTCCTTGGCCGGGCGGTTGGGGCCCAGAGCCGCCTGAAAGCTGAGCAGCCGGGTGCCGCCAGCAAGCGCACGTTCGAGCCGTTGACGGACGGCCGAGAAGTCACCCGCGAGAATCGGCTGCGGCCCGTGAACCCACAGCACGGTGCTGCCGGGCTTTTCACCGGCCCAGTTCCACGCCGCCTCCAGGGCGGGAACCGGATCGTGCCCGCCGACGAACGGAGGCAGCTTGGACGTCAGAGACCGCGCCGTGTCGGCCAAGGGTCCTGCGCCTTGACCGCGGAGGACCTCGACCGCGCCGTCATGGGCGATCCAAATGCCGAGTTCGGCGCGGCCGCCCGACTGTTCCAACGCCGCGCGCACCGCCTCGGCCCACGCCTGCCCGCCGCGGCCGCCGTCGAGCACCAGCGCGATCCGGCCCGGGGCTGCCACGGGCTCATTCACCCAGCGTTGGCGCACCCATGCGGGCGGGTCGGCGCGTTCGTCCCGGGCCCACGCGGAGACGGCCGCTTCCTGCCGGCGCAGCCGGACGGTGGGCCAACCGGCCTCACCGGCGCGCTCGCTGATGGCGCCGTGCAGGGCATTCGAGCGACCGGCGTCGAGCGTCCAACCGACGGGCCGTTCGACGGCCGGCTGCTGGGCTTCCAACCAGGCGTGATGCCGGAGCTCGTCGCGAATGGCGAAATTCCGTTCCACGAGACGCGGCCAGATGAAGGCCACTTCGCCAACCCTCAGCGGGGCCAGCGGCGCGGTGATGCCGAGGCGAACCTTCATCAGGCCGCCGCGCGCGGGCACGGGGAAGCACTGCATCAACACTCGGTCCGGGCCCGAGTGCGTGACAAGGATCGGGTCGCGGCGTTGGACGACCGCCACCTGCTGATACGCGGCGCGGACCTCGCCGGTCCCGGCAAAGGCGGCTTCGCGTTCCTCGCCGTTCACCCACAGGGTCACGCGTGAGACGACACCACCCGGCGGCAGTTGGAGTTCCGCCCGGGCTTCGCGGGGCTGGAAGTCGTGGTCGTTCCGAAACTCCAGCGTCCATTCCGTGTAGCCCCAGCCGTCATCGGCGTTGCCCATGGCATCAAGGCGCGAGGAATGAAGCGAAAGTCCTGAGACATGGCCGGCCACGGCGGTGCCGCCGACGGAATTGTCCCATTCGAAATCACGCAGGGTCCGGGCGCCCGGACCGCGCAGCGAACTCAGCGGCGGTTTGCGCGCGTTGTAATGCTGGCCGGTGACACGGAAGAAAACCGATTGGATCTGCTCGGGGGACATCCATTTGCGTTCGAGCAGTCCCAGGCCGCTCCAGACATCCCGGGTCTGCCCGTAACAGGCGCGCAGGAGCGAATCCTCGCTGCCGAAACGGCGCAGCCACTGGACGGCCCGGGTGGATTCGTCGGGCGAACCGTGCACGGCGGTTTCGAGCCAGTGATGGGTGAGGACGCCCGGAGCGGACGGGGCGGCCAGGCAGAGCAGAGCGGCGGCCCAGCCTAGCCAGCGATGGGCCGGTGGCGATGTGTGGGTCTGGACCGCCTGCTGTTTCAGCGCCGAACCGACCACGAGGGCGGAGATCCAGGCCAGCAGCGGGGACAGCGGTAGGAAACCGATCAAGAAAACCGTCCCGATGAGCGCGAACGGCGTCAGCGGCAGGAACACCAGCGCGTAGCCGCCCGCCACACCGGTGACAAACGATTGGGCCCACCAGAGCCAGCCCGGCGGCGTCCGGTCCGTCCGGCTGAGCAACAGCAGGGCGGCGGCGTGGGTTGCCGGCACGAGCGCCACCAGCAGCGCATGCCACCAGGTGGGCGTCGGATCGAAGATGTCGCCGGCGCAGGCCTGCGTCCACAGCTCGAAGCCGAGCGTGAAGGCGGGCAAGGCGACGCCGAACAGCCACAGCAGGAACCGCGAGCTTCGCGAGGTCAGCCGGTGTCGGGTGGGCGGCGGGACCACTGGCGTGGGTTCGGGCTTCGGTGGGCTGGCGGGTTCGGGAGCGGGCGGTTCCGCGAGGAGTTCCGGATCAACCTGCGCGAGGATTCGCCGGACATCGCTTTCGGTGACGACGCTGAGTCCGGCCGCGGCGGCTTCGCTTTCAATGTGGCGCCGGAGATCGGCGACGACTTCGTCGGCTTCCGCGCCGGCGGCGGCGAAGCGCGTGCGGTGGCGGTTGAGATGCTCCTCGACGAGGGAGCGGGCGGTCGCGGTCCATTCGTTCATGGCGTGCCTCCGAGAGTGGCGGTGGTGCGGTTCAGGGTTTCGAGGAACGCGTTCATTGTCTTGAGCGTGCGGCGTCCCTCGGGCGTGAGGCTGTAGTATTTCCGGGCCGGCCCCGAGGACGACTCCTCGAGCCGGGTCTGGACCAGTCCGGAGACGCGCAGGCGGGAGAGCAGCGGGTAAAGCGTGCCCTCGGTGAGACCAAGTCCGGGAGCTTCGGACAGCTCCTTGACCAGCTCGTAACCGTAGCGTTCGCGGGTGGCGAGCGTGCGGAGAATGCACAGCTCGATCACGCCCTTGCGGACCTGGATGACCCAGTTGTCGAAGAAGTCGGACACAGGAAACGGCTCGCGGCCGCGGTTACCATGTGACACAAGGTAGCTGGCCGTGCAAGCATTCAGTCGCAAAGACCGGTGGCGGCGGGGGCTGTTCAATCATGGGAATGTGATTTTCCCGCTGAAGGCGCCGATCGCCCGGACGCGGAGGGCGGAGTCGGCTGAATTGGCTGGGGCGATGGGAATTTGTTTTGCCAGCGGAACCCGACAGGGCTCCCATGCCGTCATGTCCCCCACAAGCACGGTTGCCAGCTTCAAGATCCTTGCCCTGGACGATGTGTGTTATGGTCCCGTGGACCTGCAGCAACTGATCGAGTGGGCCCGGGACGAGCGGCTCGTGGCCGACACCTGGGTGTTCTGCGTGACCACCCAGCGCTGGCAGAAGGCCGCCCACATGCCGCAGTTGCGCGAGCTGTTCAGCGATCTCGAACCGGTTGATGCCGCATTGGCGGCGCAGGCGACCGGTCCCGGAGCGCCGGTTCGGCCGGGCATCCTGCGCCGGGTGCGGGTGCTGGCCGACCTCAACGACGAACAGTTGGGCGAGGTGGCGCGGGTCGGTGAAGTGGTCCGTTTTCCGGCCTTCACCACGGTGATGCGGGCGGGCTTGGTGGGTGAGTCCATGTTCTTCGTGATCGACGGCCAAGTCCGGCTGCGGATCACGGTGAAGGACCGCGAAATCCTGATCTCCGTGCAGGAGGCGGGGGGCGTGTTCGGCCAGATCTCCATGTTCGACGGCGGTCCGCGGGTGACAGATGCGGTCACCGATTCGCCGGTCACGCTGTTCAAGGTGTCTTCGCCCGCCTTCAAGCGGCTGTGCGCCAACCGGCCGGACATCGGCACGCCCGTGCTGCTGGCCCTCGGCCGCACGCTGGCGACCCGCATCCGGACCGACGACCGGCATCTCACCGAATTGGTGACGCTGAACCAGTCCGGCTACTGAGCCGACGCGGTCACAGGGAGAGCAGCAGCTTGCGCAATTCGCCCATCCGGCCCTTCGCGTCGCGCTTGGCGAGCCGGGGGAAATAACCGCCCACGGTGATCGGCTCGCGACCGCGGAACAGCTTCACTTTGTCACCGACCACTTCGACGGCGGTGATCTGCTTCGCGGCGGCCAGGACGCGCAGTTCGTGGACGCTGACCAGCAGTTCCACGGGGGCTGGCGGTGGGCCGAAGCGGTCGCGCAGTTCGCGTTGCAGGGTTTCCAGTTCGTTCCGTTGGCTGGCCTGGGCGAGCTTGCGGTAGATCTCCAGCCGATGCTCCGACTCGCGGACGTAGTCGAGTGGCAGATACGCCGGCGCCTTGGGCAGTTCGGGAGCCACGGTTTCGTCGGCGCGGCCTCCGGCGTCGTCTTCGTCGTCCACCCAACGCACCAAGTCCTCCCGGGGAATCTCGATGCGCGCAAGGCCGGGCTGGAAACGGTGCACTTCATCGGCGCCAGGCTTGGCGGCGGCGGGGCGCACTTCGTCGCCGGGATTCATCGCGAGGAAGCCGAGGCTGAGCCGGACCTCGGCCCGCGGGGCGACCTTCTCGCCCTTCAGCGAAGCGACGCTCTGCTTGAGCAGTTGACAGTAGAGATCGAAGCCCACGGCGGTGATGTGGCCGCTTTGCTGCGCGCCGAGGATGTTGCCGGCGCCGCGGATCTCGAGGTCGCGCATGGCGATCTTGAAGCCTGAGCCGAGCGCCGAATACTGCTTGATGGCGCTCATGCGCTTGCGGGCTTCGGTGAGCAGTTGGGCGTGGCGTGGCAGCAGCAGATAGCAGTAGGCTTGGTGCTTGTAGCGGCCGACCCGGCCGCGGAGCTGGTAAAGTTCGCTCAGTCCGAAGCGGTCCGCACGGTCGATGATCATCGTGTTGGCGTTCGGGATATCGAGTCCGCTCTCGATGATCGTGGTGCTCACCAGCACGTCCGCCTCGCCGTTGACGAACTGCGTCATGACCGTCTCCAGTTCGCCGTCCTCCATCTGGCCGTGGCCGACGACGATGCGGGCGTCGGGGACCAGTGCCTTCAGCTTCACCGCGACCTCGGTGATCGTGGAGACGCGGTTGTGCAGGAAATACACCTGGCCGCCCCGGTTGAGTTCCCGGCGGATGGCGTCGCGGACGAGCCGGTCCTCGTAGTTGCCGACGATGGTCTCGACCGGCAGCCGGTCCTGTGGCGGCGTCTCGAGCGTGCTGAGGTCGCGCGCGCCCGTGAGCGCGAGGTAAAGGGTCCGCGGAATCGGCGTGGCGCTGAGGGTCAGCACATCCACGGTGGTGCGCAGGAGCTTGAAAGTCTCCTTGTGCTTCACGCCGAACTTCTGCTCCTCGTCCACGATCACCAGGCCGAGGTCCCTGAACTGCATGTCGGCCGATACGATCCGGTGCGTGCCGATGACGATGTCCACCTGGCCGATGGCGGCGGCCGCCATGACCGCCCGCTGCTGTTTCGCCGTGCGGAAACGCGACATGAGTTCCACCCGGACCGGAAACTCCGCCATGCGTTCGCGGAAGCTGTTGTAATGCTGTTGCGCCAGCACGGTGGTCGGCACCAGCAAAGCCACCTGTTTCCCGCCCATCACTGCCTTGAACGCCGCGCGGATGGCCACCTCGGTCTTGCCGAAACCCACGTCGCCGCACAGGAGCCGGTCCATCGGCTTCGGCGTTTCCATGTCGCGTTTGACCGCGTCGATCGCCTTGAGCTGGTCCGGCGTCTCCTCAAACTCGAACGCCGCCTCGAATTCCCGCTGCCATTGCGTGTCCGTGGCACACGCCTGACCCGCCTGCGTGGCCCGGGCGGCCTGAACCCGCAGGAGATCGGCCGCCAGATCCTTGACCGCGCGTTCGGCCTCCTGCTTGGCCTTGGTCCAGCGGGTCCCGCCGATGGTGCTGAGCTGGGGCCGGGCCTTGCCGGCGCCGATGTATTTGCTGACGAGATGGGCTTCCGTGACCGGCACGTAAAGCCGGGGCGCTTCCTCACCGGGTTCGCGGGCGGCGAACTCCAGCACGAGGCATTCCTGTCCGCCTTCGGTGGCGGCGCGGCCGTCAGCTTTCGGATTCCGGGCCGCGGCGAGGGTCTTGAGGCCACGGAAAAGGCCGATGCCATGCTGGAGGTGGACGACGAAATCGCCTTCCTCAAATTCCGTGAAGTCCACCTCGAAGGCGGAACGCATCGCCTGGGCATGCGGGGACTTCAGCCGCCGCGAACGGGCGACCTTGTAACGACCGTAGATCTCCGCGTCGGTGACCACGACGGTGCGGGATGACGGAATGACAAAGCCCCGCGACAGCGAACCAAGGTGAATGACCGGAGCGGCGTCCGTTTCGGCAGCCAGGCCGTATTCGCGCCACAGTTCCTGAAACCGCTGCTGCTCGCCTTCCGTGCTGCAGAAGACGTGGACCGCATGCGCCTGCCTTTGCCAGCGGTGGAGTTGCCGGAAAAATTCACGCCGCTGGGCATCGGCGACCTGCGGATCGGGCAGCGTGGTGCCGATGGGCCGGTAGGCATCCAGCGGATCAATCAGGCGGGCGGAGTCCGATTCCGGCTCCGGCGGAACGTCGGACAGTTTCAGAACCGTCATTCCGCGACGGCCGGCGGCGTCGAGGAATTCCGACCAGGCCAGATGGAACGGATCACCGGCCGGCACCTGCGCCGAATAATGCTCGGCGTGAGCCAGCAACTCCGCGGGTTCGCTCAGGACAATCAGGGCGTCATCCGGCAGGTAATCGAGCAACGAGCCGAGAGTCAGCGTGGGTGTGGGACCGGCTGGAGCGGCGGCCTCGGCCCACTTGGGGGTGCGGAGCTTGAGCAGGCTGAGTTCCCCGGCCGGTGGGATCACTGCCTGTGTAATCGCCTCGCGCGAAGTCTGGCTGTGGGGATCGAATTCCCGGAGCGAATCCAGTTCGTCGCCGAAGAACTCCAGCCTCACCGGCCATGGGGAACTGAGTGGCCAGACGTCCACGATGCCACCGCGCCAGGCGAGTTCGCCCTTGCTGGTGACTTGGGTTTCCGGTTCGTAGCCGACCTCTTCCAGCCACTCGATCAGGTCCAGCGGATTGCAGGTGTCACCACGCCGGAGGGTGCGGGTGCGGCTGATCAGCTCGGGGCGGGCAAAGGTCCGTTGCAGCACCGCGGGCACCGCGGCGACGAGAAGTTCTGCGCGGGCGGCCCCGGAAGCGGTCAGGGCGACGAGCGATTCGAGGCGTTCGCTGATGATGTCGGCGTGAGGCAGTTTGCTCTCATGCGGCAGCGTATCCCACGCGGGGAAAAAGCGCGGCACGAGCCGGTGGGCGCGGTCCTTGTCTGCCGTTTCCCGATGGGCGGCGACGTTGAGCCAGGTTCCGAGGTCTGCGTGGGCGGCTTCCTGCGACTTCAGCGAGTCCGTGAGCAGGACGACGGAGCGTTTCGGGAAACGCCAGGCCAGCAATCCCGTGACAAATGCATGGGCGGAACGGCTCAGACCGTTCCAAACCGAAACGCCTCCGGCCCCGGCTCGCTCCAGCAGGGGCGCGAAGTCCGGGGCGGAGCCGACGACAGCGAAGAGTTCGTTCTCCGCCGGATGGAGATCACGGGTCGGCAATCGAGGCGAACGTGGGCAGGTTCCACTGGGCGTCAAGCCGGGGAATCGGCCCGCGTTGCCTTCACTTCGTCAACCGGACCGCCACCAACCGGTTTTCGCTGCGGAGGTAGAGGAGGCCGTCTGACAGGACGGGTGCGGCCCAGCAAGGATGCTTCAGGGAAGGCACCTGCCAGCGGCCGAGTTCCTCGCAGCGGTCGGGATTGGGACGGAACAGGCCCAACAGACCGCCTTCGCCCAGAGCAATCAGTTTTCCGTCGGCGAAGATGAAGGAACCGCGACCGAACACGGGCGGCTGCTCCGAACTGTGCTTGCCCCAGTGTTCATCCCGCTCCCAGCGGAGACGGCCGGTGGCGAGTTCCACGCACCGGAGCGAGGCGTCCGGTTCGTTGCGCCCGCTGAAGGCGTAGAGATTGCCCTGATGGAGAATCGGCGTGGACCAATGCAGTTCCAGGCACGGAATCTTCCAGCGCCCGCTGACCGGGTCGCGGTCGGCGGGGTCCAGCGGATGTCGGGCCGGGTCTTTCCAGACCTCGTCGTAGGAATTCCCATCGGGTCTGACCCGCAGGAGCAGGGCGCCGCTGCGATAGTAGGCGGACGAAATCAGGATCAGATCGCCTGCCACGACCGGATTCATGGCGTTCACCGAGTCATTGGCGAAGGACTGGAACCAACGGCTGAAGCGGATCGCGCCGTTCGTGGGATTGAGGGAGACCAGTCCCTGCCGCAGGAAGCATAGGAGGTGACGTTGTCCGTGAATGGTGGCGGCCACGGGTGACGCATAGCTCGCAAGCTTCTCGGCGCCGGTCCATTCGTAAGGGCGCTCGGCGCGCCAACCGAGCGTAGTGATGTCCTGCCAGTTGGTCTTGCCGACATTTTCCCAGAGGGTTTTTCCGGTCTCAGGATCGAGGGCGACCATGCCGGAGTTGGGTTGCCCGCCCACCATGACGAAAAGGCGTCCGCCCTCCAGCAGCGGCGTGCTGCCGACTCCAAAGAACGCCTGGGGAACCTCCCAGTCCTTGGCGGTGTCCCGTTGCCAGATCGGCTTACCGGTCGCGAAGTCGAGGCAGGTCAGCCGCCCTTCGGCTCCGAACGTGAATACCCGGTTGGTCGTGACCAGCGGGGCGCAGCGAGGGCCGTTGTTGTAGCCGTAGGGGTCCTGATAGCCCGACGGATAGGCGTGCCGCCATTGCCGGAAGGCTGATTTGGCGTCCCAGCATTCCACTGCTTCTTCGGAAGCTTCGCGGTGGAACGCGATGAGCCGACCGTTGCGCACTGACGGTGCGGCGTAGCCGGTGCCGATTGGCCGGTCAAAGACCACCGGCAACCCTTCTGTCGGAAGTCGGTCGACCAAGCCGGTTTCGGGCGAGGTGCCGTCGCCGAAGGGCCCGAGGAAGGCGGGCCAATTCGCTCCCAATGCAATCGAGAAACAGAGGGCGAACAACCCTGCGCGGAACAACATGCTCACGTTGTCCGCGGTGCTGAACCGGCTGGCAAGAAATTGCCGCGCTCAGGCGGGCGCAGCGTCTTCGGTCCAATCACCGAGTTTCAGGCACTCGCGGGCCTTGCGACGTTCGTAGCGGTGTTTTTGGGATTTTTTCGGGCGATCTCCAACCGCACGGAAGGGGTGCTTGGAGTCGCGGAGGACTTCCGCGAGGAGGTCAGTGGTCTTGCTCATGGCAATGATACACCGGGGTTACCGACTCACCGCAGTCCGCCTCCCAGAATGGAAAGGCGGAGTGGGATGGCTGGGGTCAATGACCCTTCACGGACCATTAGGTTCAACCTCAGTTCAGGACTGTCAACCCGGCAAATATCCAATCGTCACAAGCCGGTCAGACTTGAAGCCGGCTCGACAGATGGATTGCGGTTCGGCACAACCGTGCGCGTGAAAGTTCTGTTCTTGAACGGCCCCAACCTGAATCTCCTTGGCACCCGGCAGCCGGAAATTTATGGCCGGACCACCTTGGCGGACATTGAACGCCTAGTGAGGGAACGGGCCGCGACGCTCGGGGTGGAAATTGAGTTCCGGCAGTCAAACTGGGAAGGGCAGCTCGTGGACTGGCTGCACGAGGCCCGGGACAAATTTGAGGGCGTGGTCATCAATGCCGCCGCCTACACTCACACCAGCGTGGCGTTGCGGGATGCCATCGCCGCCATCGCCTTGCCGGTGGTCGAGGTTCACCTTTCCAACATCCATGCCAGGGAAGAATTTCGGCATAGGTCGCTCATTTCGGCTGTTTGCCGCGGCCAAGTTGCCGGTTTCGGCGCAACTTCCTACGTTTTGGGCTTAGAAGCGGTCGTTAGCCTTAACGGAGTCACGTAAACCTGCTGAATTGGGGTGATTTACGCGAACCAATTGGGCCCGACGCCGTGCTTGACCACCGTGGACACCCTTCCTACCGTCCGCGGCATCTTGTGACTGGGAACTGAGCAGACCCCATATTTCATGGCCTGCGCTTTTTTGTTTCCCGCGACCTCAACCGTCGGCGTTTTTGAGCCGGCAATAATGCGGATCCTCACTCTGTGGACCTAAAAGAAATCAAATCCATCATCGACTTGATGAAGAAGAACTCTTTGGCGGAGTTCGAACTCGAAGAGAAGGATTTCAAAATCAAGCTGAAGCGCCCCATTGGCGCCGCGGCTGCTCCCATGGCGCCGGCGCTGTTGGATGACCCCGAGCTCACCGCGTATGCCCCTTTGGCCCGGCCCGTCGCTCCCACCCCGGCGGTCACGTCCGCGGCGGCCAGTTCTGCCGGCGGCGATGCGGAGATCAAGTCGCCTATGATTGGCACGTTCTACCGGACGCCGTCACCCGACGCCGCGTCCTACGTGGAAGTGGGTTCCGAAGTGGGTCCGGACACCGTGGTCTGTATCATCGAGGCGATGAAGGTGATGAACGAAATCAAGGCTGAGACCCGGGGTGTGATCACGGCCATTGTCGCTGAAAACGCAAAGCCGGTGGAATTCGGTCAGCCGCTGTTCAAGATTCGCCCGATTTGATTTTCGAAATCGGTAACGAAAATCTTGCTGGCGCTTTTCTCCAGCGATTCTTCGCTCCCGGCTCTTTCCCGCTTCCTGCCATGTTTGAAAAGATTCTGGTCGCCAACCGCGGTGAAATCGCCATGCGCATCATCCGCGCGTGCCGCGAGCTCAACATCAAGACCGTCGCGGTTTATTCCAAGGCTGACGCTAACTCGATGCATGTGCAGGTCGCCGATGAGGCGATTTGCATCGGTGACGGTCCCAGCACCGACAGTTACCTCCGTATCGATCGCATCATCTCGGCCGCGGAGATCGCGGATGTGGATGCCATTCACCCCGGCTACGGGTTTCTCAGCGAAAACGCCCACTTCGCCGACGTCTGCGAAAGCTGCAACATCCGCTTCATCGGCCCGCGTTCGGCGGCGATGAACGCCCTGCATGACAAGGCCAGCAGCCGTCTGCTGGCGAAAAAGGCCGGCGTGCCGACGCCGCCCGGATCCGAAGGGTTGGTGGAATCCGAGCAGGAAGCCCGCGCCATCGCCCAGAAGATCGGCTATCCCGTGATGATAAAGGCCATCGCCGGTGGCGGCGGCCGGGGCATGCGAGCGGCCCATAACGACGTTTCGCTGATTAAAGGTTACCACACCGCCCGGACCGAGGCCGAGAAGGCGTTCGGCAACAGCGGCGTTTACATCGAGAAGTTCATCGAGAATCCCCACCACATCGAGTTCCAGATTCTCGGCGACACCAAGGGCAACATCATCCACCTGGGTGAGCGCGACTGTTCGATTCAACGCCGCAACCAGAAACTGATCGAGGAAACACCTTCGCCAATGCTGGAGCGGAAGGAGTTCAAAGGGTTGCGGGCGAAGATGGGCAAGGCCGCCCTGCGGATCGCCGAGACCGCTGGTTACACCAACGCGGGGACGGTGGAGTTCATCGCAGACGACGCCGGGAACTTTTATTTCCTGGAAGTCAACAAGCGCATCCAAGTCGAACACCCGATCACCGAGGAAGTCACCGGAGTGGATCTGGTGAAGCAGCAGATCCTCATCGCTTCCGGCGAAAAGCTTTCGATCAGTCAGGGTGACGTGCAGTTTAAGGGGCACGCCATTGAGGCGCGCATCAACGCCGAGGACCCCTTCGGCGATTTCCGCCCGAGCCCGGGCCGGATCGAGATGTATTACGCTCCAGGTGGCAGCGGCGTCCGGCTCGATTCCCACGCGTATGCCGGCTACACGATCCCGCCCTACTACGATTCGATGATCGGGAAGCTGATCACCATCGGCCGCGATCGCACCGACGCGATGAACAAGATGAGCCGGGCTCTTTCCGAATACATGATCACGGGGATCAAGACGACGATCCCGTTCGAGCTCGCGATCCTGCAGGATCCCGACTTCCGCCGTGGTCATTATACCACCAATTTCGTAGAGCGACTCCTGAGCGGTGCGAAAATGGAGATGATCCAGGACAAGGCCTGATCCGGCACTGTCTTCCGTTCATGAGCGCGAACAGGGCGGCTTTCGAGGCCGCCTTTTCCTTTGGCTAAATCGAAGTTGGATTGATCAACGGGCCATGGGCCAGCCCGCGGCCACCATGGCCTTGTAGCCGCCGTCCAACGACCAAACCCGGGTGTAGCCCATCTTCTGCGCTGCGTCGGCGGTGAGAGCGCTCCGGAATCCGCCGCCGCAATACAGAATCAGTTCGCGGTCCTTTTCCGGAAGGCGGTTTTCCAGATCCCGCTCGAAGATGCCTTTCCCAAGGTGCTGGGCCTCGACCGCGTGTCCGGCGGCCCATTCGCTTTCCTCGCGGACATCCAGAAGCACTGCGCTCGGATGGGCGGACAGATGGGCACGGGCTTCGGCGACGCTGAATTCGCGGACGCGGGATTTGGCGTCGTTGACCAAGGACAGGAATCCGGGTGAGTGCTGCATCGCCAGACGCTACGGTCCCCAGGTGCGGGTTCAACCGCGAATCCGCCGCGGAATCACCTTCAGCCGGCCAGTTCCCGCACCTTTTTCAGGCAAGCCTCGCCCAGTTCGTTGACCCGCGCTTCGCTGGCGGCCTCGTTGTAACAGCGAAACTCGGGCGCATTGCCGGAAGGCCGGAGATGGACGATTTCCCCGTTGGCGAAGGTCGCCCGCACGCCGTCGGTCCGGTCGAGGCCGGTGACTGCACCAAGCCCGGTAAAGTCGGCCTCCAGCGCCTGCCGGTTTGCCGCCTCGTCGGGTCCGGAATACCGCGTGAGGATCGCCTGACTGCGTTCGACCGGACAGTCCTTCAGAAGTCCGCTGGCCGTGAAGCGCGGGGGCAGCGTGGCGACGAGTTGGGAAAGTGTCCTGCGCTCCTGCCGGGCCAACAGGAGCAGGCTAAGGATGGGCAGAACGGCGTCCCGGGTCGGCAGTGCCCGCAGTGTGCGACCATCGCGAGGCAGATCGGAATTCAGCAGGAAACCGCCGTTGGCTTCGTAGCCAACGACACACCGGGCGCCCCGAGCCGTGGCGTCCAGCATGGCGGAGACGACGAATGGCGAACCGATCCTCGTGCGCTGCACTTCGCGGAACCAACCACACAGGTCCGCCGCGCTGTTGCAGCTCACCGGCGTGCTGACGGAATCGGCCCCGAGGTAACGTGCGCACAGTATGCCGGACACGTCGCCGCGGATCCATTGGCCGCGCTCGTCGCTGATCAGCGGGCGGTCGCTGTCGCCGTCGGCCGAAACGATCGCGTCAAAGCCGTGGTCGGCGGACCATTGCCGGGCCAGGGCCACATCCTCGGGACGGATCGCCTCGGTATCCACAGGGATGAAGGTCTCGGAACGCCCCAACGGCGTCACCGTCGCCCCCAGCGCTTCCAGGATGTGGGCGATAACATCGCGCCCGACGGCGGAGTGCTGATAGACGCCCAGACGCAGCCCGCGCAGACAATCGCCCGGGAAGAAGTCCGTGTAGCGGGCGATGTAGCCGTGTCCGGCTGCCGGATTGACGTCCGGCAACGGTGCGGCCGCGGTGAAGCGACCGCTGGCGTCGAACAGTCCGGCGGGGATCGTCACCTGTTGTCCGGCAATGCCGGCCTCGTCGCGCTTGAGCACCTCGCCGGAGCACTTGTTGAACTTGATGCCGTTGCGGTCGGCCGGGATGTGGCTGCCGGTGACCATCACGGTGGGAAAGCCCCCGGCCAGACCCCACGCGGCGAGCGCGGGCGAGGGGATCTTGCCGCAGTTGACCGGCGTGTAACCAAGGTCGGCGGCGGCTCGCAGGGCAGCGGCCATGATGCGGTCGGTGCTCGGACGAAAATCGCCGGCCACCGCCACGGGCGTGCCCTTGGTCTTCAGTTCGCCGGCACTTTCGAGGAATTGCAGAAATCCCTGCGCGTAAGCGTAGGCGACGAAATCGGTGAGCTGATCCGCCAGTCCGCGCGCACCGCTGGTGCCGAAGCGGACGCCGGTCTGTTGCATGAGGTCGTGGATGGCCGCGGTCATGGCCGGGGAGGGAAACGCCAGAGCCGGGCCAACGTCAACCGTGACGGTGCGGGTTGCCGAATCGCGCTTCGGTGGTTTCCTGCATCATGTTCATCCGATTCTCGCTGGCTTTGCTGTTGCTTGGCTCCGTAGTCGCCGACGTTTGGCCACAGTGGCGGGGGCCGACCCGCGATGGCCGGGTCGCCGGACCCGATTGGCCGGCTGACTTGCATGCGGGTCGCCTTGACCGCGCTTGGCGGATGCCGTTCGGGCCCAGCTACTCCGGTCCCATCGTCAGCGAAACCGCCGTATTCACCACCGAGACGCAGGACAAGAAACTGGAGGTTGTCCACGCTCTCGACCGGAAGACCGGACGAGAGCGCTGGCGCCAGGAATGGGAGGGTGCCATGAGCGTGCCCTTCTTCGCCAAGTCCAACGGCGACTGGATCCGGGCAACGCCCGCCCTGGACGGAAACGTCCTCTACGTCGCCGGCATGCGCGACGTGCTGGTAGCCTTGGATGCCGCCAACGGAGCGGTGAAGTGGCGTCGGGACTTCGTTGCCGAGCTCAAGACTCCGCTCCCCGCGTTCGGCAACGTCTCGTCGCCGCTCGTCGAGGGCGACGGACTGTTCGTGCAGTCCGGTGCGGCGGTGATGCGGCTGAACAAAGCCACCGGGGAGGTCGTGTGGCGGGCGATGGAGAACCGTGACGCCATGAACGCGAGCCCGTTTTCCTCGCCGGTCATCGCCACGGTCGCCGGTCAACGGCAGCTGCTCATCCAGACGCGCACCGAGCTCGCCGGGTTGGAGCTGGAAAAGGGTGAAGTTCTCTGGCGGCAGCCGGTCGAGGCGTTTCGCGGCATGAATATCCTTACGCCCACGGTCTCGGGCGACCGTGTCCTCACCTCGGCCTACGGCGGAAAAACCCATGCCTTCGAGATCCGGGCGGAGTCCGGAAGATTCTCCGTGGCCGAAGCGTGGCAGTTCAAGGCCCAAGGTTACATGTGCAGTCCGGTGCTGGTGGACGGTCATGCTTATTTGCACCTGCGCAACAACCGGGCGCTCTGTCTTGACGCCGCGACCGGCGCTGAGAAATGGACGACCTCCGAGAGCTTTGGCAAATACTGGAACCTCGTGACCCGGGGCGATCGCATCCTGGCGCTGGATGAACGGGGCGAACTGCTGCTGTTCCGGGCCAACCCCGCGAAATTCGACCTCGTGGATCGGCGCAAGGTCAGCGACCAGGATTCTTGGGCGCACCTCGCCTTGGCCGACACCCAGGTGTTTATCCGGGATCTGGACGGGCTCAGCGCGTGGACCTGGAAAGCCGCTCCCTGAACCGGCGGACTCCAGAACCACTTTTTCTAACCCGGACTCACTCCGCGGTCGCCCACAGGGGCGTTCGTTCGATACGCTTCTGCCGTGACGGCTGATGTGTCCAACGCGAGCGAGCGCGATCTGCCGCCCCAAGTGGCCGATCACCAGCTTCTGCGCCGCGTGGGCACCGGTGCCTATGGCGATGTGTGGCTAGCCCGGAACGTAACGGGAATACTTCGGGCGGTGAAGGTCGTCTGGCGGCGCAATTTCGATCACGACCGCACCTATGAACGGGAGTTTGCCGGCCTGCGGAAATTCGAGCCACTGTCGCGCCGGCACGACGGGCTCGTGGACATCCTGCACATCGGGCGCAACGACGAGGCCGGCTACTTCTTCTACGTGATGGAACTGGCGGACGACGGGGCCGGATCCGCGCCGGCTGAAGTCGAGGGCTATGTGCCGCTGACGCTCGCCGAACTGCTCCGTAAACGCGGAAGCCTGACCGTGGCCGAATGTGTCCGTATGGGGGCTGCAATGGCCGACGCGTTGGCGTTCCTGCATCACGAGGGACTGATTCACCGCGACCTCAAGCCCTCGAATCTCATCTTCGTCGGCGGTCATCCGAAGCTCGCCGACATTGGCCTGGTGGTCGGGGTCGGCGAAGCGCGTTCCTTCGTGGGCACCGAAGGTTACATCCCGCCCGAGGGGCCCGGTTCCGTGCAGGCCGACCTCTTCAGCCTGGGCCGGGTGCTCTACGAAATGGCCACGGGCAAAAGCCGGCACGAATTCCCGGACTTGCCCGGCGGACTTCTGAATTCACCGGATGCGGCGGCCTTTGCGGAGCTCAATGAGATCATCCTGCGGGCCGCGGAGCCCGAGGCGGCGAAGCGTCACCGGTCGGCGGACGAATTGCGCGGCGAACTCCTGCTGGTGGACGCTGGCCGATCCGTCCGCCGGCTGCGGCGCAACGAACGCCTCATCGCCCGCTGGCAGAGGATTGGGGCGGTGGCCTTGCTGGCCGGCCTGACCGCGCTGGTGGCGGTCTGGTTTGAACGCCGGCAGGCCGAGGCGGCCAACCGGCGCGCCGCGGCCGAGACCGCCCAACGTCGACTGGTCGAGGACAAGGAACGGGTCGCCCGGCAGAATCTCTACGCAGCCGACATGAATCTCGCCCAGCAGGCGATCACGGCCGGCAACTACGGCCGGGCAGAGGAACTGCTCGCGGCGTGGCGGCCGGGGCCGGGCGAGCCCGAACTGCGCGGCTTCGAGTGGTTCCATTATTGGCATCGCGTCCGGGGCGACAGCATTGGCGTGCTCCGTGGTCACGAGGAAGTCGTATCCTCGCTCGTGCTCAGCCCCGACGGACATCGGCTCTTCTCCGCCGGCTTTGACAGCACCGTCCGCGAATGGTCCCTCTCCGAGCAGCGGGAGATCCGGCGCTGGCACCTGCCCGGCGGACTCGTCATGGCCATGGCGCTCGACCGGGCCGGCGAACGCATGGTCGTGGAGTGCGGCAACCGACCCCTGACCGGTCTGCTGGACCTCAGGACCGGCCGCTGGACCACCAATGTGCTCTCCGCGTCGCCCAGCATCACCTTCACGCCGGAAGGGGATCGGCTGGTGCGGGGCGCCCACATGCGCCTCTTCGAGACCAATGGCGTCGTGGAGATCACGGATATGGAGTTCCGGGTCGAGCGGGTGCTGGAGCAGGCCGGCGTGCGTGCGTGGTTTTCGCCGGACGGAAAACTGCTGGTCACCGGTTCGTGGGGCCATGATCTCCGCCTGTGGACCTGGCCCGAACTGGCCGATGCGGGGCGGCTGACCAACGCCGGAGCCGTGATCTCCGCGTCGTTTTCTCCCAGAGGAGAGCGGTTGGTCAGCGGCGCGCGCGATGGCCGGCTGATCCTGTGGGATCTGGTCCAACGCACACCGCTGCGGCAGGTGGTGGCTCACAATGAATCCATCGTCTGGTCGGTGGCGTTCGCACCGGATGGGCTGCGGCTTGCCACGGGCGGCAATGACCAAGCGGTGCGGGTGTGGACGGCCGACACGCTGGCCGAACTGGATGTGTTCCGCGGACACGGCAGCGAAGTCTGGGTCGTGCAGTGGACGCCCGACGGACGGCGCCTGATCTCTGCGGGCAAGGATTCAACCGTCCGCATCTGGAACGCCTCGCCCAAGACGCCGCCCCTGGAACTTACTGGCTTGACCCAGGACCCGGTGTTTTCACCGGATGGCAAACTGCTCGCCGTCCGGCGTCGGAATGCCGGGGTAAGCGTTTGGGACGTGGCGGCCAACCGTTGCTTGTGGGAGGTTGTGGGCCTCGATCTTGGTGGATTTTCTCCGGACGGCGAACGGCTGACCCTGCTGCGTGACGACCGGACTTGGGAATGCCGTCGAACCAAGGACGGGCAACTGCTCGAAACGCGGTCCGTGCAGGCACCTTCGGCCGAATATTCCCGCCGCCGGCTCAGTGTTTCCGGGCGTTGGGTTGCGACCGGTGACAACCAGGGCGGTATCACGCTGCAAGACTTGCATTCGGCGTCGTCACCCCGACTGCTGCGGGGGCATGTGCAGATGGTGACACTTCTGGAGTTCACCGCCGACGAACGCCAGCTGCTGTCGGGTTCCATGGACCGCTCTGCCCGGGTCTGGGACCTGGAGACCGGCGCCGACAGGGCCGCGCTGACCGGTCACCGGATGGCGGTCGCCTCGGGCGAAATCTTCCCGGATGGGATCCGCCTGCTGACCGGCAGTTGGGATGACACGGCCCGGCTCTGGGATATGACGACCGGCCGGGAACTGGGTGTATTTGGCGGACATCCCGCCGCGGTGCACGATGTCGCCCTGGCGCCGGACGGGCGGACCTTTGCGGCGTTGAGCGGCGCGGGGGTGCTCAAGTTCTGGAACCTAGCGGCCCGGCGGGAAGCGGGGGTCATTTCGTTGGAACGGGGCACCGGGCTGGGTTGGCTGCGGTTTTCGCCGGATGGCGGCTGGCTGGCGGCTGTCAGCCAGTCCGGGCGACTCACCCTGTTGCCGGCGGCGCGCTTGGAAAGATGAAGAATTCCGTTAGAGCCGGGTCGTCCGCCGCGAATATACTGTCGATGCCAGCGCGTAAGCCGCTCAGTGTGGACGAGGTGCGGCAGCTCCGAGGCGTCGAGGGGCCCACTTGGGAGCTGACCCGTCGGAGCCTGCTTACACGGCTCAAGGACCTGGGCGATGACCAGGGCTGGCAGCGATTTTCGGACACCTACGGCGGCGTCATCCACAGCCTGGCCAGGCGGGCCGGGTGTGATGCGGCGGAAGCGGACGAAGTCCTGCAGGAAACGTTGATCTCGGTGGCACGGGAGATGCCGGACTTTCGCTATGATCCGTCGCGCGGTTCATTCAAGTCGTGGCTGTTTTGCCTTGTCCGTCGGCGCATCGCCGACCAGTTCCGCCGCCGGGCACGGGTGCAGCGGTTGCAGGCAAGCGTGGAAGTTGAACCGGACGCGGTTCCCGATCCGGCCACCGACCCGCTCAATGCCGCTTGGGACGACGAATGGCGCCAGCACCAGCTTCAGCTCGCCGTCGAACGGACCAAACGCCGGGTGTCGCCGGCCCAATGGCAGATGTTCGACCTCTCGGCCCTGCAGAACTGGCCCACGGAACGCATCCGCGAAATGCTGGGTATCAACCGCGCTCAGCTCTACATGGCCAAGATGCGCGTGGGCCGTCTGCTCAGGGCCGAATTGCGGGCCGCCTCGGCGGATGATTCCGACGGACGGTGATGCTCACTTGGCTTCGGGGGTCGGGCGCGACGCCGGACGGGACTCCGCCTGCCACGACAGCAGGATCAGCAGGCCGACTCCGGTGCAGATGGCGGTATCAGCGATGTTGAAGGCCGGGAATCCGATTTCGCCGCCGCCGCGCGGGTTGACGTAGAAATAAAGGAAATCAATGACGTGCTGCCGGCTGGGCAGGAGCCTGTCCACGAGGTTGCCGGCGATGCCACCGAAGAGCAGACCCAAGGCGACCTGTCCCATTGACCGATGGGCCTCGAAGTGCTTTCGGAAAATCCAAAGGGCGACCATGGCCACACCGGAGACAAGGGCCAGCACGCCGTTGTTGTGCCGGAACAGGCTCCATGCCGCCCCCGTGTTGCCCCAATGGACAAATTTGAAAAAGCCCTCGAGCACGATCCGTTCATCGTGCAGGTCGAGCAGCTTCAGCACCACGGCTTTGCTGGCCTGATCGGCCAGAAAGATCAGCGCGGCGAGCAGCCCAATGCGTTGGGAGCCGGAAAGGGGGACGGCAGGCATGTGAGCGATGGCGGCGAAGGTTGGGGAAGCCGCCGGCCGAGTCGAACTGATTTCCTCAGAGCACGCCGAGGAATTCCGTCAGCGGGGAGAGGTCGGAGTCATTTTTTGCCATCTGCCGGATGGCTTCCCGGCCGCGCAGGTTGGCGGCCTGCTGCAGCCAGTGCTTGGCGCGGGCGACATCGCCCAACTGACAGGCGTAGCACGCGAGGTTGTAGGCGATGATGGGCTCGTTTGGGAACTGCCCCGCCGCAGGCAGCAGGCATTCGAGGGCTTCGCTGGTCCTTCGGAGTTCGTGCAGCGTGTAGCTGCGGTGAATCCAGCCTGACGCCCGGGTCGGGGCGGCGGCGACGGCGTCGCAGGCGACCAGCAGGGCCTCGGGCCACCGGTCCAGCCTGGCAAGGATGCGCCAGAGGACTTCCATCACGTCGGGGTGCCGCTGGCCGGTCCGGCTGATCCGGGCCAAGTCGTTCATGGCCTCTTGGGCATCCCCCAAATCCATCCACCCGTCGGCGGACAGCAAATGATGTCGGTCTGGAAATCCGAGCTCCTCCACACCACAACGATGTAGCCACTTTCCCGCAAATGGCAAAAAGTTTCCCCATGCGAACCCGATTTCGCCAGCCCCTGCTTCTCGCCTTTCTGCTGACCTTGCCGGTCCGCGGCGAGCCGGCCCGTCCGTCCGGACGTGCGGAACTGGCCGCCCGGCTCGCGCAGAGCGTCGCGGCCACCGCCGCGCCGGGGGCGCAGTGGGGCGTCAAGGCCGTGTCCCTGAAGACCGGCAAGACCTTGTTCGAGACCAATGCCACCCGGCTGTTCGTTCCGGCATCCAACACCAAGCTGTTCACCGGCGCGCTCGCGCTCGACCGGCTTGGCGCCGACCGGACATTGGCGACGACGCTCTGGGTGCCGGCCACCCGCACCGGGGAGACGGTCGCGGGCGACCTCCTTGTGCGGGGCGGTGGCGATCCGACTCTTTCGGATCGGCTGAAGGACCGCTGGGAAATGGTCTTCGCGCCCTTTGTGGCGGCGGTATCCAAGGCCGGCATCCGGCGCATCCACGGCGACCTGGTCTGCGACGAAAGCCAATTTCGCGGCGCGCCCTACGGCAGCGGCTGGAACTGGGACGACTTGGGCTACTATTACGGCGCTGCGGTTTCCGCGCTTTCGGTCAACGACAACGTCCTGCACCTGCGCGTGACGCCCGGCAAGGCGGTCGGGGCGCCTGCAACCCTGCAGCTCGGGCCGTTGACCAACCTTCTTGAACTGATCGGAACGGTTCGCACCGGGCCGACCAACTCCGCCGTGAACCTCCAGACCGGGCGTCTGCCGGGCGAGAGCCGCCTGCGCGTCGGCGGCAGCGTCCCGCTGGGCAGCCCAGCCCACACCGCGGACGTGCCAGTCCCGTCTCCGGCCCGGTATTTCGGCGAACTGTTCCGCGAAGCCCTGCGCCAGTCCGGAATCATCGTGACCGGTGACGTCCGCGTGGTGGACTGGCGGGCGCGAGCGGCTCAGCCGTGGGTCCCGGCGGAATGGCGCCAAGTCGGCCAGGTTTCGTCGGCGAAACTGGCGGATGTCGTCACGGAGATGATGAAGCCGTCCCAAAATTTCTACGCCCACTGCCTGTGGCTCCTCGCCGGCGTGCAGGCCGAACGCCAGCCCGTTGGCAGCGAAGTCGGAAAGCCGCTGCCGGATACCACGGAGGAATCCGGAGTGCGGGCGCTGCGGACTTTTTTGGCGACCGCGGGCGTTCCGGCGCACGATGCGGTCTTTGAGGAAGGTTCCGGCCTGTCCCGCAAAAACCTCGTGACGCCCAACGCCCTGGTGCAGCTGCTGGTCCACATGCATCGGCATCCGGCCGCTGCGGCCTATCGGGAATCGCTGCCGGTCGGCGGCGTGGACGGCACGCTGAAACGGCGGTTCACGGCGGCGGAAACAAAAGGCCGCATCCGTGCCAAGACGGGCACGCTCCGGCATGTCACGGCGCTGTCCGGCTACGTGGACACGAGGGCCGGCGAGCCGGTTGCATTCAGCATCTTGGTCAATGCCTTTGTCCCGGTGCGCGAGGGTGCGACCGCCACCCAGGAAGCCGACCGACTCGTGGAATTGATCGCGGGCTTCACCGGCCGCCTTGAGGCCGAATGAACGCGGATCTTGCAGCGAGTCAGTGGCCTCGGGTGGGCTGGGCCGTGTGCTGCTGTTGGCTGGGAGCATGTCGTTTTCGGCCAAGACGCTCCCGCGGCCGGCTGGAACCTTGACAGGCACAGTTTCGAATCGATTTCCCAGTCTTCACATGAAGCCCCATTGGTCCGGCGTCTTTCCCGCCATCACCACCCAGTTGCACCGCGACGGCTCGCTGGATCTCGAGGCCACCGCCGCCCACGCCGAAGCGCTGCTCGCCTCCGGCATCACCGGCCTGATCTTTCTCGGGTCCTTGGGTGAAAACCAGACGCTCACCGCAGACGAAAAACGCCTCGTGATGTCCGAGATGGTGCGCGCCGTGAACGGCCGTGTGCCGGTGCTCAGCGGCGTGGCTGAAAGCAGCGTGTCCGAAGCCTGCCGCTACGCCCGCGACCTTGAACGTCTCGGCGCCGACGGCTTCATGCTGATGCCGCCGATGATCTACAAGTCGCCGGACCCGCGGGAATCGCTCCACCATTTCCGCACGGTCGCCCGGGCCACGGGCCTGCCGATCATGATTTACAACAACCCGATCAGCTACGGCCACGACCTCACGCCCGAGCTGTTCGCGGAACTCGCCGACCAGAAGAACTTCGTCGCGCTAAAGGAATCTTCCGGCAACACCCGGCGCATCACGGACCTCCACAACGTGTGCGGCGACCGCTACGCGCTGTTCACCGGCGTGGACGACCTCGCGCTCGAGGCGGCGATCCTTGGCATCGATGGCTGGGTGGCCGGCAGCGGCATCGCGTTCCCGGCGGAGAACCAGTATTTCTGGGAACTCACCCGGCGCGGTGAATGGACAAAAGCGGTCGAGGTTTACCGCTGGTTCACGCCGCTGCTCCACCTCGATACGCACCCCAAATTCGTGCAATACATCAAGCTCGCCGTGCAGGAAGCCGGCCTGGGCAAGGAATGGGTTCGCGCCCCGCGGCTCATGCTCACGGGCGCCGAGCGCAAGGCCGTGCTCAAGATCATCCACGACGGAATCGCCAGCCGGCCGAAGGTGCCGAAGCGTAAATAGGCGCGCGGCGGCCGACCGGGCGATGTTCGCTGCCGCCGATTTCCCCGTGACCCTTCACTGCCAGCTCGCCGTGGTCGGCGGCGGCCCGGCCGGGCTGCGGGCGGCGGAAGTCGCCGCCTCGGCCTGTGTGCAGGTCACGCTTTTCGAGGGCAAGCCTTCGGTCGGCCGCAAGTTCCTCGTTGCGGGCCGCGGGGGTCTCAACCTTACCCATGGCGAGCCGTTTGAGCGGTTTGCGTCGCGCTATTCCGGTCCCGGTCAGCCGGCGGCTCTTTGGCCAGAGCTGCTCGCGGACTTTGATTCCGCCGCGCTGCGTCGCTGGGCCGCGGAGCTGGGCGTGGAAACCTTCAAGGCGACCAGCGGCCGGATCTATCCCGTGGAGATGAAGGCCGCACCGCTGTAACGCCGCTGGGTGACGCGGCTGCGCGGACTGGGCGTGACATTCGCGATGAACCACCGCCTAGTGACGTTGGAGCCTTTCGGCACCCGACCGGGTGCGGCGGCCGGGCCGGAAGCGGGTGAAGGCGCCGGCTCCGCCGACAGCACGGAGCGCCAGCCGCGGTTCCGCCTCGGTTTCGCGAACGGCGTATCCGCGACGGCGGACGCAGTGATCCTGGCGTTGGGCGGAGGCTCGTGGCCGGAGACCGGCTCTGACGGCGGCTGGGTCGGCCTGCTGGAATCAGTCGGCTTGGCGGTGCATCCGCTTGCGGCAGCGAACTGCGGCTGGGAACACGACTGGGCGCCGGAAGTTCTCGCCCGAGCCGAAGGCCGGCCGTTGAAGAATGTCCATGTGCGCGCCGGCGACACGCTGGCGGTCGGCGAACTGCTCATCACGCGCTATGGCCTCGAAGGCGGCGCGATCTACCAGCTCGGCGCCGCGCTGCGGGCGATGCGGGAGCCGGCCATCGCGATCGACTTCAAGCCGACGTTCAGCGTCGAGCGGTTGGTCGCCAAGATGGAGTCGGCCCGGCGCAACTTCCTCGACGAGGCGCTCGTCCGCTGGCGTTTCGGCGAAGCGGCCCACGCCCTCCTGTCTGGACACACCTGGTCCGATGCGCTTTCGCTGGCCCGCGCGGCGAAGCACTGGGTTCTGCCGCTGCGCCGGCCGCGTCCGCTGGCGGAGGCGATTTCCTCCGCCGGCGGCGTATGCTGGAGCGAGCTGGATTCCGGACTGGGGGTTCGGCGGTTGCCCGGCCTCTTCGTCGCGGGGGAAATGGTGGACTGGGAAGCGCCGACCGGCGGCTACCTGATGCAAGGCTGTTTCGCCACCGGCACCCGTGCGGCGCGAGCGGCGGTCGCTTGGTTGAACAGCTAGGAAGGGCGAACACTTGGAGCCGGCCGGGCCGCGAACGGTTGATCTTGGACTCGGTCATCCCGGTTGGTTGAACCGAGGGGGTTCGGTTTCAATATACTGTCCTGAAGCGATTTTTGGGCAATGCCTGCCCCTTTCTAGGGCTTCTCACTGCGGAGCCGCTTACCTAGCGTCGCCCGCGTGAAACTCGCCCAGCTTCAGGCCGCCGTGAAGGCCGGTTCGATCGACACCGTGCTTGTAGCCATTCCCGATCCCTTTGGCCGGCTCGTCGGCAAGCGGTTCCGCGCCGACTTCTTCCTCGATTCCGTGGTGAAGTCCGGCACGCACGGCTGCAACTACCTCCTCACCGTGAACATGGAGATGGATCCGCTCGACGGGTTCAAGGTGGCCAACTGGGACGCTGGCTTCGGTGACTTCGAGATGCGCCCCGACCTCGACACGATCCGCGTGCTGCCGTGGCAACCGGGTGCGGCCATGGTGATTTGCGATTTCCTCAAACACGACGGTTCGCTCGTCGCCGAGGCGCCGCGGTCGGTGCTGCGGCGGCAGTTGGACCGCGTGGCCAAGCTCGGCCTGACGTGCTTCTGCGCGAGCGAACTGGAGTTCTACCTCTTCAACCAGACCTACCACGCCGCCTTCACGGATGGTTACCGGAACCTCCAGCCTTCGAGCGATTACCGGATTGATTACCACCTCATGCAGCCCACGCGCGACGAGCCGCTCATGCGCGCGCTGCGCAACCAGCTCACCGCCGCCCGCGTGCCGGTCGAGAGCAGCAAGGGCGAGTGGAGCCGCGGCCAGCACGAGATCAACTTCACCTACGATCAGCCGCTGCCCATGGCCGACATGCACGTGCTCTTCAAGCAGGGCGTGAAGGAAATCACCGAGCAACACGGCAAGGCCGTCACCTTCATGGCGAAGTATGCGCCGACAGAGGCCGGCAACTCGTGCCACATCCACATGAGCCTGTGGAAGGGCGGCAAGAACGCCTTCTGGGATGCCAAGGCGCACGCCGGCTCCAAGCTCTTCCGGCAGTTCCTCGGCGGGCTGATGAAGTATTCGCCCGAGCTGTGCCTCTTCTACGGCCCGACGATCAACAGCTACAAACGCTACCAGCCCGGTTCCTGGGCACCCACGCGCATGGCCTGGGCCACGGACAACCGCACGACGGGCTTCCGCGTCGTCGGCCATGGCAACGGTTACCGGCCTGAGAACCGCATGCCCGGTGCGGACGCGAATCCGTATCTCGCCTTCGCCGCCATGCTGGCCGCCGGCCTCGCGGGCATCGACGAGAACCTCGACTGCGGTCCGGCCTACGAGGGCAACGCCTACCTCGATCCCAAGCTCGCCCGCCTGCCGAGTTCCTTGCGGGACGCGACGGACCTGTTCGAAAACTCCGCGTTGGCCAAGTCCGCGTTCGGCGCCGAAGTGGTCGAGTTTTACGCGCACCACGCTCGGCTGGAACATCAAGCCTTCAGCGACGCCGTCACCGACTGGGAGAAGCAGCGGTATTTCGAGCGGATTTGAGCGAAGTGGTCGATGCGTTTGCCGGGCAAGGGTCACCCGGCGGCGTCATGGCGACGACTTCACCGGACCGGCAGGCACGATGGTGTTAACGGCGCATGGTCCGGTTGTTTCCGGGATCGGAACGGAGGGGTGCCCGCGGGGATTGGCAAACAGTGTTTCCGCTGACGGGGCTTTCGTGGAAACGTCCCGGGCGTGGCCGCTGAAACTCCGTCTTCCGGAAGCTCCCGCCGTCTGCGCGGTCTCAATCCGGCTGCCCTGATGGCCCAGGGGATCGGCGCAGAGGCCGGCGCGGATCCGGCGCCCCATCGTCCGGCGATCCCCGGCTACGAACTTCTCGACCGCCTCGGCGAGGGTGGCATGGGCGAGGTGTTCCTTGCTCGGCAGCTCAGCCTCGACCGCGAGGTGGCGGTGAAGCTGGTGCGGCGGGAATTGCTGACCGAGGAGTGGTTCCTGGAACGGCTCGAACGCGAGGCCCGTCTGCTCGCCCGGCTCCGGAATCCGCATTTGGTGACGGTCCATGATTTCGTCCGGCTCGCCGACGGTTCCGCGGCGGTGGTGATGGAGTTGATCGAGGGCGGCGGCCTGCGTGACCGTCTGCGGCAGGCGCCGGCCGGATTGCCGCTCGCGGAGGCGCTGGGGGTGTTCGGGCAGGTAGCCGCAGCGGTCGCCACCGCCCATGCCGAAGGTGTGGTTCACCGCGATCTCAAGCCGGAGAACATCCTTTTCGATGCGGACGGCAAGGTCCGGGTGACGGACTTCGGCATGGCGCTGTCCGTGGCCCAGGTCGGGCCGAGGCTCAGCCGCACGGGCGCGGCGTTGGGCACGCCGGGTTATCTTGCACCGGAGCAATTCACCGGCGGGGAGCCGGATCATCGGCTGGATCTCTTCGCATTGGGCGTGCTGCTCTACGAACTGCTCACCGGCCGTCTGCCGTTGGGCAGCTTCGAAGCGCCCCGTGCTCTGCGGCCCGAGATTCCGATGGCGGTGGAAGCCGCCATTCTCCAGGCCCTGAAGCCGAATCCCGCCGACCGACCCCAGACGGTGGCGGAGTTTCTTCGCCGCTTGCAGGAACCGGACACCGAAGAGCCTGCGTCGCCGGTGCCGGCTGCCGTGACTTGGCCCCGGCGCCGGCTGCTGGTGGGCGCGTTGGCGGCCGGCGCCGCCGGGCTGTTCCTTTGGGCGCGTCGCCGCAAGTCCCCGCCGGAAGCCGAGTCACCGCCGGCGTCGGCCGGGTGGCGTCCCGTCGTGTGGCCGGATGATCTGGCGTCCGCGACCGTGAGCGGAAGCTGGCGGCGCGAGGGCGAGTCCGTGATCTCCGGCGAAGACGTCTGCCTGTTGGCCTGGGTCGCATCACTGCCCGCTGCGTGCGACGTGCAGGTCGCAATCACCCGGCTGGGCGGCATCCATTCGGCCGGAATCTTTTTCCGACATCCCGCGGGGTTCGGTTCCGCCGAATTGGACGCGTGGGGACGGCATCGTTCCGGGATGCAGGCCGTTGACGGTGCCACCAACCAGCAGGCGGAGGGTTTCGATTTTACGCTCGAATCGGGACAGGAAGTGGCCTTGACCCTCGAACTGTGGCCGGATCGCGCCCGCATGATCCTGGATGGCGTCGTGAGGCAGACGGCCAGCCTCATTGGGAGGCGTCTGTCAGTGGTGACACCATGGAACTGGAATCCGGGCACTGCGGGACCGGCGTTAGCCTTGGGCTCCTACCAAAGTCCGATGCGGTTCCGGGCATTGTCCTGGCGAGACCGGACCGGCGTCTGACCGCGCTGGAATCGCCGTTCGCCTTTCCGACGGTGGCTGCTAGGCTCCAGCCAACTTCGTGCCCGTGAAACCGACGCTTCTCTCGCTGCTCCTGATCGCGTGGCTGGCCCCCGCGGTCGGCCGGTCGGATTCGTCGCCGACCAATCATCTCACATGGCTGGCGCGTTCCAACCGGGTGGATGCGCGCATCCAGGGCTGGCCGTTGGGGCGGGTGCTGTCCCGGATCGCCAAGGAGACGGGCTGGGAAATCCGCATCGAACCCGGCACGCAACGCACGGTGACCGCGGGTTTTTCCGGGCTGAGCCAGCGCGAGGCCCTGTCCCGGCTGCTTGGCAACCTGAACTTCGCGGTCATCAGCCGCACCAACGCGCCGTCCCGTCTGCTGATCTTCCGTTCTTCCCGGGAAAGCGCCACGGAGCTCGTTGAGGCCGAGGCTGACGAGTCGAAGGTCGGACCCATCCGCGAGGAGTTCATCCTGCGGGTGAAAGCCGGCCTGCGGATCAAGCCCGGCGAATTGGTCCGCATCGCCAAGCTGTTCGGCGGCACGCTGGTCGCCGGCATTGACGAGTTGGGTGCCTACCGGCTGCGTTTCCCGGATGAAGCCGCCGCCACGAAGGCCAGGGAGGCGATTCTCAAGGCCAACGACGGGGTGACAGCGGAGGACAATTATCGCGTCGCCCAGCCGGAGTTGCCGCCGGAACGGCAGGCGGGCGCGGGCCCGGCCACGGGCGCGGCGGTGCCGCCCCTTGGGAGCAAGGATGGCCCGGTGATTGCCCTGATCGATACTGCCGTGCAAGGCCTTCCGGCAGACATGGAGGCGTTGGTCCTGTCCCGCACGCAGATCGCTCCGGGCACGGCCTCCGGCAGCGAACTCGCCCACGGCACCTCCATGGCGCAGGCAATGATCGCCGGCATGCAGGAGGCCGGGCAAGCCGTGCGGGTGCGCAGCTACGATGTCTATGGCAGCAGTGAGACGACCTCGACCTTCGATGTGGCCAAGGGCCTGTTTCAGGCGGCCCGCGACGGCGCGACGGTGTTCAACCTGAGCCTCGGCAGTTTCACGCCGTCGCCGATCCTCAGCGAAGTCAGCCGCCAGATCGCCAGCCGCGGCGGCGTCATCTTCGCAGCGGCGGGCAATCAACGGACCACCCAACCGGTGTTTCCGGCGGCGGACCCGTGGATCCTTGCCGTCACAGCCAAGGAAGCGGACGGCAGCATTGCCCCTTGGGCCAACGTGGGCTCCTTCGTGGATCTCGCGGCACCGGCGTCCACCGTGGTTACCTACGGCAACGAACTTTACCGCGTCAGCGGCACTTCCACCGCCTCGGCTTGGACCAGCGGTTACACAGCCGGCCTTGCGGTCAGGAACCAGGTCACGCCGGCCGCGACTGTGTCCACGGTGCAAAGCCAGCTGGGCTTCAGCACTGGCAAGCCCTGAGCCTCGTTCCGGCAAGTCGCGGACTCGTTGCGGGGACGACCGCAGGACGTGACGTGGTTGACCTTCAATCGGACACGGCGGGACGCGAAATGTCCTGATACCAAGCCTGACCACTGGCGTCGGGATTCAAACTGCGCCATTGTCGCCTTTCCGCTGTGGCGCGAAGGAAGTCGCGTCTCCTAGGTCCATGAATCCTCGGCGTCAGTTTCTGAAATCCCTGGTGGCCGTGCCGGTCGTCACCGCCGGTTGCGTCACTGTCAAGTCGCCCGCCCCCGTGGCGGTCCGTCCCCGGCCGCTGCCGGCCGGCGCGCCGCGGCGCATCATCCACATGGTCGCCGACGGCATGGGTTCGGGCATCCTCGCCGCCGCGAACCAGTATTCGGAATACTCCCGCGGCCGGAAGCTGACCTGGCTGCAGTTGCTGGACCGCCCTGGCACGCACCAGGCACTGATGAATGTCCGTTCGCAGAATTCGATCGTGACGGATTCCTCCGCCTCGTCCTCGGCGTGGGGCAGCGGCGTGCGGATTCCCAACGGCAAGGTGAACCAGACGAGCAAGGGCGGGAAGCTCGTGACCCTCTACGAACTGCTCCGCGATGCCGGCTGGAAACGCGGACTGGTCACCACGACGGAGATCACCCACGCCACGCCCTCTGGCTTCATCGCCTGCGTGAACAGCCGGGGCAATGGCGAGGAAATCGCCGACCAGCTCTACGAACGCCGCGTGGAAGTGGCGCTCGGCGGGGCGCGCAATCATTTCCGGGCCGACAAGCGGAAGGACAAGCGCGATCGCCTGGCCGACTTCAGCCGGATTGGCTATGCGGTGCTCCAGAAGCCGGAAGACCTGGCCATGGCCCCACTGGACCGTCCCTGGCTGGGCGTGTTCGCCGACGGGCATCTTCCCTATGTCGTGGACCAGCGCGGCGGCCTGTCCAAGCCCGCGCCCACGCCGCCGCTGGCGACGATGGCGAGGATGGCGCTGAAACGCCTCGCGCCGGAGGAACGGTTCGTCCTGCAGATCGAGGGCGGCCGCGTGGACCACGGCTGCCACGCCAACGACGCGGCCGCGGCGATCCACGAACTCATCGCCTTCGACGAGGCGATCGACGTCGTGCTGGAGTTCCAGCGGGAGAATCCGGACACCTTTGTGCTGATCACCACCGACCACGCCACGGCCAATCCCGGCCTGAACGGCATGGGCGACAATTACACCGGCAGCAACGGCGCCCTTCGCCATGTGAAGCAGGTGCGCCAGTCGATCGGCGAAATCCTGAACCGCCTGCGCACGGCCGAGAACCGTGACCAGGCCATTGCCCGCCTCAAGGAAGCCACCGGCTACACCGCTTCCGCCCGGCGCATGGACCTGCTGGAGACGTTTCTCAAGAAGAAGGGTTACGCGCTCTTCGACGGCTTCAATTCCGATACCGCCGCCCTCGGCCAGGTGCTGGCCAACCATCTCGGCATCACCTTCACCAGCGGCAACCACACCGCGGACTACGTGCCGGTGACGACGCTGGGGCGCGGCGCGGAACGCTTCACCGGCTTCCTCGATAACACCGAAATTTTCGGTCACTACATGGACTTTGCCGGGATCCAGTTCCGCAATCCGCAGGAGCCGCTCGTGGCCGGCATCCTGCCGGTCGCACCGACCGAGGATCTCACGAGCTACTGGGAAACGCCGGCGGTGGCCTGATTCAAATCGCTTCCGAAAGTCCGGTGGTCACTCGCTGTCCGGTTGGTCGGCTTCCGCTTCCAGCCACTTCACGACCGTCCGGATCAGCATTCCGACCGCGCTGAGCGCGAGGATCGCGATGAACAGTCCGATGAGCACATCCGACCGGCGGCTGGGGGAGACGAAGCGGAGCGGATAGATGAAGGCTCCGAACGCGACCAGCATCAGCCCGGCCGAAGCGACATGGAGTTTCCGGCGCGCCGAGGCCTCGTCCGTGTTCCCGCCGGCCAGCCGGAACACGAGACGCCAGAACGCCACCGCGATCAGCGCCCCGAGGGCAAACGCGGGAATCGCCCAGTTGTTCCACGCGAAATCCAACCCCGCTGGGCCGCTCCTCACGATGGTCAGCGAGGCGATGAGGCAGCCCGAGCCCAGCGCCGACGAGCCGATCATGACCACGCGGAACGCGCGGTCGCGCCCAAGCTGACCGGGATCGTGGGCGGCGGGCCGGTCCATCATTCCACCCGGCAGATGCCCGTGCCCTTGGTGACTTCGCCGATGATCCAGGCACGGTGTTTTTCGGCGCGGATGAACTTCAACGCGGCGTCGGCCTTGTCCGCGGACACCAAGGCAACCATGCCGATGCCCATGTTGAAGACCTGGTAGAGCTCGGCTTCGTCCACGCCGCCCTTGGTCTGGATGATCTGGAAAATGGGCAGCATGTCCCAGGTGCCCTTACGGACCACGGCATCGAGCTTGGCGGGCAGCACGCGCGGGATGTTGTCCACGAAACCGCCGCCGGTGATGTGGGCAAAAGACTTCACCGCGTCGGACTGGCCGACCAGGTTGAATTTCTTCACCAGCTTCTGCACCAGCGGGCCGTAGGTGATGTGCGTCGCGAGCAGCGCCTCACCGATGGTCGTGCCGAGTTCAGCGACCTTGCTGGTGGGCTTCAGCTTCAGCTGGTCGAAGAAGATCTTCCGGCCGAGCGAATAGCCGTTGGTGTGGAGGCCGCTGGATTCGATGCCGATGATGACGTCGCCGCGTTTGACGGTCTTCTGGCCGTTGAGCATCCGCGTCTTGTCCACGACACCGACGATGGTGCCGCTGACGTCGTATTCGCCGGCCTGGTAGAAGCCGGGCATCTGGGCGGTCTCGCCGCCGATGAGCGCGCAGTTGTTCTTCGCGCAGCCGCGGACGAACCCCCTGATGATCTCCCTGAAGACGTGGGGCTCCAGTTTGCCGGTGCCGAGGTAGTCGAGGAAGAAGAGCGGCTCCGCGCCGAGCACCGCGATGTCGTTCACGCAGTGATTCACCAGGTCCTCGCCGATGGTGTCGTGGCGGTCCATGGCGAAGGCGATCTTGAGCTTGGTGCCGACGCCGTCCACGGAGCTGACGAGGATGGGCTGCCGGTATTTCTTCGTATCGAGTGCGAAGAGGCCGCCGAAGCCGCCGACCTTGCCGAGGACTTCGCGGCGGTGCGTGGAGGCGAGCAACTGGGGGAGTGTGCTCTTGACCTGATTGCCGAGATCGATGTCAACGCCAGCGGCGGCGTAGGCTTTTTGCTTCATGTCCGGAGCGTGAGCCTAGCGGGCCGGGCCGGCGGGGGAACATGAATTTCCGGAGCCGCCGGAGTGCCGGCTTGACGTCCCGGCGCGACCACGGAAAACCCCGTGGGCATGCACGCCCTCCCTGCCGACTTCTACGCCCGATGGCTGTGGGAGAATTGCCGCCCGCCGCTCGCCTGTGACGGCCAGGGCGCGCCGCCGGAACGCTGGCTGCAGCAGATCTGGCGGCACCAGCGGCTGCGGCGCGGCGAGCTTCGCGGCCTCGACGGTCGCACGGTGCGGGTGCTGCATCCGGGGTTTTGGAACCGCGGTCCCGGACCGGACTTCAACCGCGCCGTGATCCAGTTCGGCGACGAACCTCCGGTCTCGGGTGACGTGGAGATCGACGTGGGCGTGGGCGGCTGGCGTGGACACGGGCACGACCGCAACGCCCGCTATGCCCGGGTGGTGTTGCATGTGGTCTGGGAATCGCCCGCCCGCGACCATCACCCGCCCGTCCTGCCCTTGGCGCCGTTTCTCGAGGCGCCGCTCGCAGAACTGGCGCCGTGGCTCGAAAGCGACGCGGCGCCGGAACTGCCCGTCGAGACCCTTGGCCAGTGCTGCGCCCCGCTGGCATCGTTGCCGGTTGTCCGGCTCATAGAGTTGCTCCAGCAGGCCGCGCGGGTTCGGCTCGAACGCAAGGCCGGCGAGTTTGCCCGACGCGCCCGGCTGGCCGGCTGGGAAGCGGCCCTGTGGGAGGGTCTGTTCACCGCCTTGGGCTACCGTCACAACACGTGGCCCATGCGGCGCCTTGCGGAAGTGCTGGGGGAAGCCAAACGCCTCGGCGCGGACGAGCCCACGCACTGGGAGGCGCGATTGCTGGGGCTGGGAGGCCTGCTGCCGGCGCAGTTGCCCGCCGGCGAAGGCGCGGCCCACGTCCGGCGGCTGTGGGAAATCTGGTGGCGGGAACGGGACGCGTGGGCGGCTGACCTCTTGCCGGCCACGCTGTGGCAGCTCGGCGGCCTGCGTCCGGCCAACCATCCGCAGCGTCGCCTGGCACTGGCCGCCCGCTGGCTCGCGGACGGCACGTTGCCGGGCATCCTCGTGCGTTGGTTGGAAAACGCAGCCGCGGAACATTTCGTGGAGGCTTTGGCCGAGCTGCTTACGCCCGCTCCGGAAGCGACCGGAATCTGGAACTGGCATTGGACCCTGCGCTCGCCGCGCTTGCCGAGGCCGCAGCCCCTACTGGGGCTGCCGCGCCTCACCGACCTTGCGCAGAACGTGGTGTTGCCTTGGCTGCATGCCCGGGCCAATGCCGGAGGCAATGTCGCGCTGCTGTCCGAGATCGCCCGTCGGCACTTCGCGTGGCCGGCTGGCGAGGACAACGCCGTGTTAAAACTGGCCCGCTCCCGGCTGTTTGGCGCGACCCGTCCGCGCCTCCCGAGGACCGCCGCCGTCCAGCAGGGACTGCTACAGATCACCCGCGATTTCTGCGACCGGGCCGATGCGCTCTGCACTGGCTGCCGTTTTCCGGAACTGGTGCGGGCCGTTCCCGCTGAAACGCCTCCGGCCGGGACTTCGGAAGGACTCCGATAGGTCAGCAGTGGCAGCGGTGTTCGCCAACTGAGATCGGTCCCGAACTGGGCAGGGCCTGCTTTGTCAGAACCGGGTCAAGACCACTCAGATTCACCCTGGGGAGGCCAGATTTCCTTTGAGTTTTGGAAGAATCGGCGTAGGGTTCTGATGCCGGCAGGGTCCGAGAGTTGGTCGGACACACACTGGTTAATCGTTGTTTGGGCCTTGCCGGCACCTCTTTTTCCACCGGCATCTTTCGTTGGAATCGGGAGTCTTTTCGGAATGCATCCTGCCGGCAGCCGCAAGCCGGTCGTCCAAGACTGTGGGCGCCGACCCTGCGCAACTACGCCAGGATGTCCTTCACCACATACCCATGCACGTCCGTCAGCCGGATGTCGCGTCCGCCGAAGCGATACGTCAGCGCGGTATGATCCAACCCGAGCAGGTGCAGCATCGTGGCGTGGAGGTCGTAAATCTCGAGCGGGTTCTCCACGGCGCGGTAACCCCATTCGTCCGTCGCGCCGTAAGCCATGCCCGGACGCACGCCACCGCCGGCCAGCCACACGCTGAAGCCGAACTCGTTGTGATCGCGGCCGTCGGAACCCTGCGCGAACGGCGTCCGGCCGAACTCGCCGGCGAACACCACCAGCGTGGAATCCAAGAGTCCGCGGGCCTTGAGATCCAGAAGTAGTCCGGCGATGGGCTGATCCACGGCCCGGGCATTGTCGCCGTGGTTTTTGACGAGGTTGCCGTGAGCGTCCCAGCGCTGGAAACCGTCCACCATCGGGATGGTCAGCTCGATGAAGCGCACGCCGCGCTCGATCATGCGTCGCGCAATGAGGCACTGCCGCGCGTAGGTGCGCGTGTGCTCGTAGGACGCACCCATCCCATAGAGGCGCTTCGTGAGTTCGGATTCGCCGGCAAGATCCAGCAGTTCCGGAATCGTCACCTGCATCCGCGCCGCGAGCTCGGCGTTGGCGATGGCGCTTTCGAGGGCGTCGCTGCCGCCGGATTCGGCGAGCGCCAGGCGGTTGAGGCGGTCGGCGAAGCGGCGCTTGGCCAGCTGCTGCGCGGGTGCCTTCTCACCGGGCACGATGTTGGCCAGCGGTGTGCCGTTGGCGTTGAGCAGGGAGCCCTGGAAGCTGGCCGGCAGGAAGCCGCTGCCGAAGCAGTCGAGGCCGCCCGAGGGAATCTGGCCGCCATTCAGCACGATGAAACCGGGCAGGTTGTCGTTGAAGCTGCCGAGGCCGTAGGAGATCCACGCGCCCATGCTGGGCCGGCCCTGCAGGCCGAGGCCGCTGTGGAGAAAGTAGTTCGCGCTCGTGTGCTCGGGAAACACCGAGGTCATCGAGCGGATCACGCACAGGTCGTCCGCCCGCCGCGCGAGGTGAGGGAACAGGTCGCTGATCCAAAGTCCGCTCTGACCATGCTGCGCGAAATTCCACGGCGACTTCATCACCGTGCCGATCTGCTCGAACTGCGTCTTCTCCAGCTTGCCGATCGCCGTGCGCGGGTTCTCTCCGTGATGCTGTGCGAGGCGCGGCTTGTAGTCGAAGCTGTCCACCTGCGACACGGCTCCCTCCATGAAGAGGAAGATGACGTTGCGCGCCCGCGCCGGGAAATGCGGCGCCCGCGTCGTGCCGCCGGCACTGCCCGCCGCCGCGCGGGCCGCGTTGCCGAACAGCGCGGAAAGCGCGACGGCCCCGAAGCCGTTGGCGGCCTGACGCAGCAGTGCACGGCGTGAAAGGCGGAATTCCGAGGTCGGATTCATCGGCGGGCCTTTTTGGTGCCGGCCGCACGGCCGCGGTTCAATTCGCGCTCCAGCTCCTCGATGGTCGGGAGCGAGCCTCGCAGTTTTTTCGGAAGCGATTCGACGAGCCGCGTCTGCCACGCCGCGACGCCGATGGGTTTCCTCACGTCGCGCAGGGCGTATTCGACCTTCAGCCGGTTCTTCGCGTCCTTGCACAGCAGCAGACCAATGGTCGGCCCATCGTCCCGGTGTCGCATCCGGTCGTCCACGACCGAGAGATAGAAATTCATCTTCCCGGCGAACTCCGGCTCGAAGGGTTCCATCTTGAGATCGACCACCACGAAACAGCGCAGGCGCAGGTGGTAAAAAAGGAGGTCGAGATAGAAGTCCTCGTCGCCCACCTCGACATGCACATGGCGACCGACAAAGGCGAACCCCGCGCCGAGTTCCAGAAGCAGCTTCTGCACCTGCTCCACGAGGCCACGCTCCAGATCGCGTTCGTGGGCCGCGAGGCCCAGCGTCAGGAAATCGAACGTGTAGGGATCCTTCAGCACGGCCTTCGCTAAATCCGACTGCCCGGGCGGGAGCGTGCGGTCGAAGTTGGTGATCGCCTTGCCGCTGCGCCGATGCAGTCGTGACTCGATCTGCACCGTGAGCACGGCCCGGCTCCAGCCATTGGTCACTGCCTGTCGTGCATACCACAGGCGGGTGGCCGGGTCCTTCAGCTTGTGAAGCAGGATGAGATTGGTGCTCCACGACAGCAGAGCGAGCGGTTCAGGTGGTTCATCCAATTCTGTCACGGGCTGTGACACAATTGCCTTTCGTGGTGACGGGTCCGCCGTTTCGACGGGCACGGCCGGAGTCCACGCGGCGTAGAACGCCCGCATGCGCTGAAGGTTGAGCGCCGAGAACCCGCCCATCTCCGGAAACTCCGCCGACAGATCCTTCGCCAGCCGCTCGACCACCTTGGCGCCCCAGCCCTCGCTCTGCTGGGCCTGCAGGATCGCACGGCCACTCTGCCAGTAGAGCCGGATCAGCTCGCGGTTCACCGTCAGGGCGGCCTGGACTTGTGCGGTCTGGACGCGCGTTTTCAGCTCGGCAAGCAGCGGAGCGTAGCTGGGCGGCAACAGGGAGCGCGTTCGTTTCATGGTCAGCGCAGGTAGATGAATTCGTTTGCGTTCAGCAGCGCGTGGCCGAACTCCGCCCATACCGCGTGGTCCATTGCGCCGGCATGCAGCGTGCGCAACTCGGCCAGTGATTCGTGCGCGAAGGCCTGTTCCTCCGCCGTGGCCGGCCGCGCGAAGGCCGTTTCGAACAGCCATTCCACACGCGCCGCCTCGCGGGCGGCAGGAAGTTCCCGGAGCAGCCGCGCCGCCCAGAGTCCGGCCTGCTCTCGGACGAAGGGATCGTTCATCATGACCAGCGATTGCCCGGGCACGTTCGTTACGTTGCGTTTGCCGACCGTGCTGAAGGGCGTCGGGTAGTCGAAGGCCACCATCATCGTCGGGAGGAAGTTCCGCCGCACCGCCGTGTAAAGGCTGCGCCGGCCCGCACCGTCCAGCGGTCCGCTTTTGGCCGGACGGCCGCGGCCGACGATGAACTCGGTGAGATGCACCGGCACGGGCGGACCGAACTGCGCCGGGTCCAGCCGCCCGGAAACCGTCAGCAGCGCGTCGCGAATGGCTTCGCCCTCCAATCGCCGCACCGGCATGCGATGGAGCAGGCGGTTCGTGGGATCCACTTCTTCGGCACGGGGATCGCCAACGCGACTGCTGCGGGCGAAGGCTTCGGTGAGGACCAGCCGGCGCAGGAGTCGCTTCAGTGACCAGCCGTCCTCGTGGACAAACGCCCACGCGAGGTGGTCCAGCAGTTCGGGATGCGTCGGGCGTTCGCCGAGATAACCGAAGTTGTCCACGGTTGGCACCAGGCCGCGACCGAAGACATGGTGCCACACGCGGTTGACGAACACGCGTGCCACGAGCGGATTCGACGGATTGGTGAGCTGCGTGGCCAGTTCGAGGCGGCCGCTGGATTCCGCCGGATTGATCGCGGGCAAGCCCAGCGCCGTCGGCAGGCCACGCGGCGCTGCGGCGGCGGGTTTGCCTGGCTTGCCGCGCAGCAGGATGTTTTCGTCCACACCGGACGTCTCGGTCCACGAAACCGCTGTCGGCGATTCCCAGCGCACGTCGTCCGCGAGCCTTGCCAGGGCGCGGTGGAATTCAATCGCCGCATTCGTCCATCCGGCGGATGCGCCAAAGAGGGTTCCGTTCTGCACGAACCATTCGGCCAGCGGCGCGAGCTCGGCTGGCACGGCGCCTTTCCCGGAGGCCAAGGCATCGCTCACCGCCCCGAGATCGGACGCGAACGCTGCAGCCAGTTCTGCGAACGACTTCACCGGCTGGGCCGGCAACCACCCGGCCGCGGGCAGCCACGTCGGCACTTCCGTGGACTCCACCACCAGCAGCACATCGAGGTCGGTCTGATCCTTCGGCGCAATTTCCACATGCGCCCGGTGGCCGATGTATTCCGACAAATCCTGCGTGAACCAGCGCACTGCCCCGCCCGTGTCGAAGCTCATCGTCAGGCGGCCGTGCAGCGGGCCGTTCACCATGATGTGCGAGTCTACGCCGGCATACACCTGCGCCTTGCCGCGTAGCAGATAGTGCAGCTTGCCGGATGTCAGCGTGAACTTGGGCGTGAGCAGGTTCTTCCCCGCACGGCCGGCGGCTCCGAGGGTGCCGGAGTCGGTCTCCGAGCCCGGTGCGAGTGTGAGCCTGTCCCAGAAGTGATCCCGGCTCGCCGCGCCGAACGGCATCACCCGGGCGATCCCTCCGTCGCCTAGATCAAGCACGACCTCGCCCGCAAATCGGGCCCGGTATCCAAAGACCGGCCCGTCGGTCCGCCACGTCGTGGCTTTCGGGGCGGTGAAGTCCGCATGCACGCGGGCGTCGTCTGGCAGCGTCGGCCGGAACGGTTGGTGGGGACGCGCCGGAATCGCGAACGGGTTGCCCGCCACGCTGGCCCGCAGTGCGACGGCCAGCGGATGAAGCACATGGGCCGCGTTGGTTTCCGCTGCCCGAAGTTGCTCGCGCCACGCCGATGTGCGCTCCGGCGGCAAGTAGGTGCCGCCAGCAGTCGGTTCACCGGCTACCTGCTGCCGCACTGCGTTCAGCAGCGTGGCGACGGACCGCACGCCAGGTTCGACCGCCTTCGCAAAGGCCGCGGCAATCGCCCCGCCATGCTGCGCACGAAGTTCCGCCAGCTGCCGCGCCGTGCGGGCCTCGGCCTCAGCTGTCTCGTAGCGCACCTGCCGGTAAGGTGAACTGAGAATGAAACCGCTCAGCGCGTAGTAATCACGCTGCGTGAGGGCGTCGAACTTGTGGTCGTGGCACCGGGCGCACGCGACGGTCAGCCCAAGGAAGGCCTTGGAGAGCACATCCACCTTGTTGTCCACGCGCTCGCATTCGTCCTGCCGGATGTCCACTGGACTGTGAACCTCCTCGCCGAGGAAGGCCCAGCCAGGTCCGAGCACGGACTCGTTGCCGCCCGTGGCCGGATTCCGGCGCGGCGGCAGCAGGTCGCCGGCGACGTGTTCCGCGACGAAGCGGTCGTAGGAAACGTCCGCATTGAGGGCACGGATCAGGTAGTCACGATACCGCCACGCGTTGGCGATCAGGAAGTCATCCTCGTGTCCCCGCGACTCAGCGTAACGCACGACGTCCATCCAATGCCGCGCCCAGCGTTCGCCGAAGTGCGGCGAGGCGAGCAACCGATCCACGGCCCGGGCGTAGGCGCTTTGCGTTGGGCCGTGGAAGACCGGAGAACGGGAAGACGGGAAATTGGGCGCCGGATGCTCCGTCCTGTTCTCCTGTTTTCCTGTTTTCCCGTCTTCAGCCGTGCGCTCTACCGCGCACTCCCGGACAAACTGGGCGACCTCTTCCGGCGTCGGCGGCAGGCCGGTGATCACGAAATGGACCCGGCGCAGCCACGTGCGCTCGTCCGTCGGCGGTGCCGGCTGCAGGCCGGCTTCGCGCAGCCGCCGTTCGAGAAAGGCATCTACCTCCCCCGCGCCGCCACCGTCCGCAGCAGCGGGAACCGGCTGACGTTGTGGCACCTGCCAAATCCAAGGCAGCCGCTGCTTGCGGGCTTCGAGGTCGAACCCGCCCTTCGCCACCGGCCCAACGGCCGGCCACGGTGCTCCGGCCGCGATCCAATCCGCGACTTCCCGGACCGCCTCCGCCGGCAGCGCGGGCCTTTTCCGCGGCATCTTGGGTGCAGGCGCCGCGTGCCGCAGCGCGGCGAGCAGCAGGCTCTGCTCGGGTTTTCCCGGCACCAGGGCCGGACCCGATTCGCCGCCCTGGAGCAGGGCCTCCCGCGAATCCAGTCGCAGTCCTGCCTCCTGGCTGTCCGCGCCGTGGCACTCCAGGCAATGCTCGGCGAACAGCGGCCGCACACGGCGCTCGAAGCGCTCCAACTCGACGGCCGGGCCCTCCGCACTGACCGGCCAGGGCAGCAGGAATCCCAGCAGGACCACGGCGAACCGGCGTTGAAGCGGGGCAGACATACGGGATGGTGACGGAAGCCTATTCACCGGCCCGGCCCGCTGGGAAGCCATGCCTCGGGGAAATTGACAGCCGGTCCGGCGCCCCGTTCCTTCGCGCCATGTTCAACCGTCTCGCCTTTATCTCCGCCGCGCTGGTGGCCGGAGCCGCGCTGGTCTGGGCCGCCGAGGCGCCCCGGCGGACGCTCGTGGTGCTGGGCGATTCGCTCGCGGCGGGCTTCGGCGTGGAACCGCGCGAGGCATATCCCGCCCGCCTCCAGCAGCGGATTGATGACGCCCAACTGCCCTTCACCGTGGTCAATGCCGGCGTGAGCGGCGACACCACCTCCGGCGGCCTGCGGCGGCTGGACTGGGTGCTGCGGAAGCCGGCGGACGTGCTGCTGCTCGAACTCGGCGGCAACGACGGGTTGCGCGGACTCGCCCCGGAGTCCACCCGCTCCAATCTCGTCACCATCATCGGCAAGGCCCGCGCGAAGAATCCCGAATGCCGCATCGTGCTCGCGGGCATGCTGATGCCCGACAACATGGGCGAAGCCTACAACCGCAAGTTCCAGGCGATCTTCCCGGAAGTGGCCCAGGAGCAGAAGGTGGGGCTCATCCCCTTTCTGCTCGCCGGCGTGGGCGGCGTGCCCGACCTCAACCAGCCGGACCAAATCCACCCCACGGCCAAGGGACACGAACTGGTCGCCAGCAACGTGTGGACGGTGTTGGAACCGGTCCTGAGGGAGTTCAAGTGAGCGCGCCATCGGAAGAACCAACATCTCCGAAAACATTGTCTGCGGCGCCGAAGCAGGTGCTGATCGGCGGCATCGGGGTGCTGACCTTATCGCTCTGGCTGCTGCTGTCCTGGCGCCATGGCAAGCCAGCGAGTTGGCTCGGAGAGCTTGCGTATTATTCAGCCTTGATTGGCGCGCTGATCGGAGCCCCGACACTCTCTCTGTTGGCAGGGCTCGACTTGATCCGCGGAGAGCGGACCCGGATCACGCTCGCGGTGTTTGGGTGTGCCGTGATTTCCGTTTTGCTGGTTGGGATGTTCCTCTGGTTCCGGGTTCGTGGCCTGCCTTCCGAAGGACAGTAATTGTCCCCAAAATGGCGGTGCAACTGGGCCAGATTTCTTTGGCAACTTACGGCCTGATTCGGAGTTGAAGTCCAAGACCGTTCGACCCGTAAGCCATGCGCATTTTGAAATCAGACGGCGTGGGATTGGTTTTGTCGGGCATGGCCCTGCTAAACAGTCTGGTGTTGGCCGCAACGACGGCGATGAACAGTCTCGTTGGTTCCCGGCTGCAGGGTTATGTGCATGACGTGCTTTCCCGAGGCGAATTGAGTGAGCATCCATCGCATGAGGAGTATGCCTCCTGTTTGAAGGCTGTTCACAGACACCTGGTCAGTGGGTCTGAGGGGAACAGTGTCCTCCTCGCGTTGGCCGGTGTTGGATTCTCCATTGTGTTCCTCCTGCTGGCTGCAGACCGGCTCCGGTCGAATTTGGCTTCCGGCGGCGAGAGTTCGCGACCCACCGAACAGTCAGGCTCCCCAGGCACACCGTAAGCACCGCAGGAAATTTCCGTGGGCGATGCCGGTCACGTCGGCTTCGGAATAGCCGCGCTCACGCAGGGCAGCGAACACGCGGTGGACATCGGAGATGGACTGCAGGTCCTGCGGCGTCTGTTCGGTGCCGAAGCCGCCGTCGAGATCGGAGCCGAGGCCGACATGGCGGGCGTTGCCGGCGAGCTGGCAGATGTGGTCAATGTGCTCGACGATTTTCGCCACCCTGAGGCCGGTGCCTTCGGGCGTGGTCACGCCGCGTTGCCAGCCGGGGATCATCATCCACGCGTCGAACACGGCGCCCAGCACGCCGCCGCGTTCGATCAGCACTTTGATCTGTTCGTCGCTCCACTGGCGGTTGTGCGGCACGAGCGCTCGGCAGTTCTGATGGCTGGCCCACACGGGTCCATCCCAGAGTTTCATCGCGTCCCAGAAGGCATCGTCGCACAGGTGGGTGGCATCCAGGATCATGCCGAGCCGGCGCATTTCCCGGAGCAGTTCGCGCCCCCGCTCATTGAGACCGCCGGTGGCGTTGGTGCCATTGGCGTAGATGCCGGGACCGTAGTGGGCGGGACCGATGGCGCGCAGGCCGTAGGCCCAGGCGCGTTCCACATGCGCAAGCGTGACCATCGAATCGGCGCCTTCGAGCGAGAGGATGTAGCCGACCGGTGGTGATGAAGACTCCCTCTCCTCGCGGCTAAGCGCGGGGAGAGGGCTGGGTAGAGGGGATGCCGGCTGTCTTTCCGTGGGTTGCCTCCCCACCACTTGAGGTCGAAGAGAGGGAGTGGAGGCAGAGTTCCGTTCCGTCCACAGGGCCAGGTGCGCCTCCAACCCGGCGTGGTCGCGGATTTGGACCATTTCGCTGGCCTCCTCCATCGCGCGATACCAGGCGAGTTGGGCCTGCGTCATCGCCCAGGCTTGGGCGGGCGAGCGCCAGCCGGCGACCGGACTCCAGGCGTTGTGCTCGACGCGCGCGATCTGCGTTGCGACGCACAGGCCGATGTTCGCGCCCCGCATCTCCGGCAACGACACGGTCGCACGGCCGCGGTCGGGCTTGTCCTTGAGGTGCGCCTCGGCGGCGCGCAGGTCGGCGAGCGGACGCGTCAGGTCGCGGTTCCACTCGACCGCGTTCATCGCCAGGTCGAGGTGCGCGTCAAAGATGAAGGGCGGAGTCATGGCGCAATCAGATTCCCAGCCGCCGTTTGCGGGCGGTCACGGTCCAACGGGCGGACACACGCCGGTGCTCCACCACCCAGACCTCCTCATGCAGCGCCACCGTCGGGCAGACGTGCCAGGGCAGCGCATAAAACTCCGCGCCGACGGGAATGCCCGCGGCGTGCGGCGTCTCCACGACGAGGTGTTCTTCGCTGTGCATGACCGGCTTGGCGTCGGGCAGGTTCAGGAAGACCGCGCGCGGGTGCGGCATCTCGCTGGCGACGGCCTTGTGGCCGAGATCAAGGCAGAGCCGGTTCGGCGCCGGCTTGCTGACGACGCGCGTGAGCAGCACGGCGGCGGGAAGAAAGTTCAGGTCGGGCAGCTTCTGCGCGTAGCCGGCATCCCACAACACGGTGGTGCCGGGACTGAGCACGATCGCGTAATGCTCCCTCTGCGCGTGAATGGGAAACGTCGGGGAGCCGCCGGCCACGATTTCCGAAACGTCGCAGCCGCTTTTTCCGAGCCGGTCGGCGAGTTGAAGCACCGGAACAAACGCGGCGTCACACGCTGCCGTTCGCTCCTCAATGTTGGTTTGGCTCAGATGCCCGTCGTAAGCGTGCAAGCCCTGAAACTGGACTCCCTGGGTGTGTGCAATGAGCTGGACGAGTTCAGCGGCTTCCCGGCCGACAGGAACGCCGGTGCGCCCCTGCCCAACATCCAGGTCCACGAAGAGTCCCAGCGCGGGCCTGCGGGCGTTGGCTTCACTGAGGCGCCTTACGACCTCCGCCGTATCCGCCAGGGCGCTAAAGCCGGTCCGCGGATGCCGGGCGGCCAGATCGACCAGACGGTTTACCTGCGGTCCCACCGGCTGGTAGGCAAGCAGCACATCCCGCGCACCGTTCTCCGCAGCCATTTCGGCCTCGGCGATGGTCGCGCACTTGAACTTGGTGATCCCGAGTTCGAGCTGGCGCCGCAAGAGTTCGGGCAGCTTGTGGGTCTTGATGTGCGGACGCAGCCGGCCGGGACCGCCGGCGATCCGAAGCATCTCGGCCAAGTTCGCCTCGATGCGCTCACGGAACAGTAGCAGCGCGGGCGACGGGATTTCGGCGGCGTTGGTGACTTCAAACCAGTTCACGGAGTCCTTTCCCAGCGCCAGATGACGCCGTCCTCGGGATCATTCACTTCGGCGGCCCGGTGGAAGCCGCATTTGGTCAGCACGCGCGTCGAGGCGTTGTGCTTAGGCAGCGTGTGGGCGATGACCCGGGCCAGGCTGATGCAACGGCGGGCTTCCGACACGAGCGCTGCGGTCGCCTCGGTGGCGAGTCCCTGGCCGCGAAACGCGGGCGCGATACCGTAGCCCAGCTCGATCATGCCGTCCGCATCTGCGGGTCCCTTGAAACCGCAGAGTCCGATCACGGCGCCGGATTCGCGATGGACCACGAGAAAGGGAGCCCACCACGCTGCCGCCGCCCCGGCGGTGGCGAGCTTGCCGAGCGAGTAGTTCAAGGCCTCGGGAAACTCATTGTAGCCGTCGGCGACCGGGGCACCGAACTGCCGCGTGAACTCCGCCGGGCCGACCACAAGCGCACGCAGTTGTTCCGGCGTGCTGCGGCGCAGTTCCAGACGCGGGGTGGCCAGTGTCGCGGCCGGGATCATTCCGGCTTTACCTCGAAGATCGCCTCGACCTCGACGGCGATGTTGCCGGGCAGCGGTCCCATGCCGACGGCGCTGCGGGCGCCGATGCCGTGGTCGGGGCCGAAGACTTCCGCCATCAGCTCGCTGAAGCCGTTGATGACCTTGGGATGGTCGTAGAAGTCGGGCGCGGAATTGACCATGCCGAGCGTCTTCACGATGCGCTGGATGCGGTCAAGCGAGCCGAAGTGCCCGCGTAGGTTCGCCAGCATCGCGAGGCCAACCTGGCGCGCTGCGGCCTTACCGGCGTCGAGGCTTAGGTCGCGGCCGACAACGCCCTGAATCAGCGAGCCGTCCAGCCGCACCGGACCATGGCCGGACACGTAGGCGATGTTGCCCACCACCACGACCGGCTTGTAAACGGCGATGGGTTTCGGGGCGGGCGGAAGCTGGAGGTTGAGTTCGGCAAGTCGTTGTTCGGCGCTCATGGCAGGATGATTGATGGGCAGCGGATTAACATGACCTGCCGCCACCGTCGAGCCGCGGTGCGGGAAGAAAATGCCCGCGCCGAGTGATCCGGCCGGCCGCGCCGGGCCTTCGTCTGGGTCTCCTCCATCGGAAAGTCTCCACCGATTTCCCACTTCACACCGGCGGGGCCGCTCCGCACCTTGGCCCGCGTATGAGGACTTTTCTGTGCCGTTTCGCCGCGCTGGTCTTCCTGATGGCCCAGTTTTCGCCCGCGGTATCGGCCGCCGCCGCGCCGCCCGCGAAGGACGAGTTCAAGCAGCAGACCTCCACGGGCCTCGTGGCCGCGGAAAAGCTGACCCAGATCACCGGCATCGCGATCTCGCCGCTGGCGGGCGTGGGTGGCGTGGGCGCCTACCGCTACTGGAAGGCCACCCCGGAACAGCGGCCCGGGCTTTCCTGGTATGCGCAGCCATGGTTCTTCCTCCCCGCCCTGCTGGTGGTCGGCGTCTGCGTGGCCAAGGACGCTGCCGGCCCGGTGGTGCCCACCTCTCTGAAGAAGCCCCTCGATCTCATCGAGCTCTTCGAGAACAAGGCGAGCGGCATCATTGCCACCGGCGCGGTCGTCCCGATGGCGCTGGAAATCTTCGAGGCGGTGAAGCCCTCCGGTCCGAGCGCGGGCGTGGGCCTGGCCGGAGCGCATTTTGCGGCCCTCGATTTCTCGTGGCTGGGCGACCTGTTCATGGTTCCGCTCGCGCTGCTGGTTTACGGCGTGGTCTGGCTGTTTTCCCACACGATCAACGTGCTCATCCTCGTCAGCCCGTTCACCACGGTGGACACTGCCTTGAAATCGCTGCGCGGCGCCGTGCTGGGTTCGGTGGCTGGATTCGGATTTTTTGGCGAAGTGACAAACAGCTCGACCGCGATGTGGATGAGCGCGGCGTGGGCCGGGATCATCGTGCTGGTGAGCCTGCTGGTCGCGCCGTGGGCGTTCCGCACCACGGTGTTCGGCTCCATTTTCGCGTGGGACCTCGTTTCGCGCCGCAAGCACTGGTGGACGCCGAAGGCTGACTGCGTGTGGGCCTTTTCCGCGTGCAAACTGGGCAAGGCTCCCCATCGCGCCTTCGGCCGGGTCGCCCGCAATGAACGGGGCGAACTGATCTTCACCTGGCGTCCGTGGCTGGTCTTCGCGCCGCGCACCGAGGTGCTGCCCGCCGGCGACTACGTGATCGGCCGCGGCCTGATCCATTCGGAGATCCTGCGGGTGGAGGGAGACTCGGCGCCCGACATCTTCAACCTGCCGCCGCGCTGCAACGGCCATGAGGAAGCGGTCGCCGCCGCGATCGGGCTGAAGGAAGTGCGTCCAGTCGGGCTGCGGGCCTTCTGGGCTGCACTGAAGAGCCTCTTCACCGGTCAACCGGCTACGGCATAGCCGCGGTGGCGCGTTCCCGGCCCGTTGAAAGACCTATCGCCGCAGCCGGAACGCGGCGGCGTCGTCGCGCGGGTTGCCGAGGCGGGTGCGGCGGAGGCGGACCAGCTCCAGCACCGAACGGTCGGCGGCCTGCGTCAGCTTCTGGCTGAGCTGGTCGCGCTCTCTCTCCAGTTCCTTCAGCCGGATTTCCAACGCGGCAATGGTCTGGCTGGCCTGTGCAGACGGAGCCGCCACGGGCGCGGTGTTCACGTCGCGGAGCCGGGCGAGCAGGTGTTCCTTTTCGCGGTCCAACCGGTCGCGGGCGGCATTGGCCTCGCCGAGCAGTGTGGCGAGCTCCGATTCCCGGGCCCGGCTGTCCTTGAGCGCGTCGCGCAGGCGGCCGGCTTCAACTTCCAGCACCTTGAGCTGGCCGGCCGCAGCGGGGTCGGCTGGGGCTTCGGGTTTGGCTGTGGAGGCGAGGGACTTTTTCAGTTCCTCGAACCGCTGTTCGGCGGCCTTCAACTGCGCCTCGACCTCCTGCCGCTCGTTGCGCTCTGCGGAGAGCTGGGTCTCGATGCCCTTGAGAGCGGTATTTTGTTCGGTGAGCGCCTGCACACGCCGCGTGAGCTCGACGTTGGCCGTCTCCGTCTGGACTCGGACGCCCTTTTCCTTGGCGAGCTGTGCGGCCAGTTCGTCGGCGACGGCCGACTGTCGGCTGGACTCGGCCTTGGCGAGCGCGAGGTCGGTTTCCAGCTGCTTTTGGCGCAGGATGCCGTCCTCGGACTGACGGGCGCGCAGGTCGTCGAGCTGCTTCTCCAGCTTCGTGCGGTCGGCGATCAGGGTCTCATTTTGCTGACGAACTCCGGCGAGGTCGGTCTGAAGCGTGGTGAGTTTGGCGGTCAGTTCGTTGACCTGCTGGTCGCGGTCGGAATTGGTGTTCAGCGCGGTGACCTGGGTCTTCAGCGAGGCATTTTCGGTGTCCAGCTTCTTGAGCTGGCTTTCGACGGCCGCCCGCTGCTGCTCCAGCTCCGCGGCGCGGGCCTTCTGGGCGAGCAGTTCGCGGTTGGCCTCGTTGAGCGCCTGCTGCGCTTCCTCGGCGACGACCTTGTCCACGAGGTTGCGCCGCTCGGCCTCCTGTCGGGCCAGGTGGGCGAGCAGCACCTTGTTGGTGGACTGGAGCTGCGAAATCTTCTCCACCGCGGACTGGAGCTCCTTGGGGTCCACCGGCGCGGGCTGGGCAGTGAGCGCCTCGCGGAGCTTGGCCTCGAGCACCTGCTTCTCGGCGGCGAGCCGCGCGATCTGCGCGTTCATCGTGTTGAACTGCTCCACCACTTCGCCGGTGGGCGCGAGCTGGTCGGCTTTGGACGCGGTCTTGGGCGCGTCGCCCGGGGCTGGGACCGGCGCGGATTCGGGCAGATTGGCGAGCTTGTCGGCCACGTAGCGCAGCCGGTAGGAGATGACGCGTTCATTCCACGTCGGATGCGTGCGCTGGAGCTGCCGGAGCAGCTGCTGGACCTTGAGGTAACCCTCGCGCGCCTCGGCAGTCCGGCCGGCCGTATTCTGGAAATCGGTGACTTGGATCAGGTTGTAGATCGTGATGAAGTCGTCGTCCGGCCCGGCCCATACCCGGACCGTCCAGACCAACGCCAGCACGACGGCGAAACAGCGGAGCATGGCCACGGTATAGCGGGCGCCCCGCGGGGAAGCCAGCGGGGAAGACGTATTGGCCATTAGGCAACCAGCGGTCTGAACTGTCGGTCACCTACGCTCGATCGTCGTGATGGTGATCACGACGTTCGTGGTTCCGGTGGTAACGGTCAGCATTCCGGTTGTCTGCGGATCGTAAACGCCCACCAACAAACGGCTGCCTCCCGTTTCGATTTCTGAGAATCACGCCAACGAACCACGGCGTTGGCGGTGACCGGATGTTGCCGACCGAGGTAAGTCTTCGAGGCGTCCGCCCCGAGGATGCCGGAGTTGCACCTACGTTACCCGAAATCGACCGCAGTCTGCTCACGCTGCAGGCCTGTCTGGTTTGCGAGCGCAACTTCGAGGTAAGCGTGCTTGGTTGCGGGTCCGGTTTGTCAATCGGGTGGGGCCGGAGTGATCGGGGAAACGGTTTGAAAGGAGCCAGCCGCGGCGGGACCAGAGCGCAACTCAGTTCTCCACCGTGGCTGAATGTTGGCTGCATCCAGCCTTTCAATTCCTTCGCGCGTGCCGGCCTCCGTAGGGTTGACCCCGGGGTTCACCTTCTTGAAGTGCTCGAGGGCACGCCCCATATGGACTTGGAACTGATCCCTCTTTCCGGTTGCCTCAAAATACACTGCCAACCTTGCTTCACACAGCCCTCGCAGGTCGTTGATCCATCCCGGTGCGCCAAGTTTACCCCAGCCACGTCGTTCGTAGTCATCCGCCAAGGCAAGGAACTCATTGAGCACCGACTCCACCTCATTCACCCCCGCCGCTTGATATCGGCTCACCATCATCACGTGATCTTGGCCGACCTTTTGTTCCATCTCAGCCCGCTTGTTCGGGGAGCAGCCGGCAATCAGCAGTAGCAGCAGTGTAAACAGCTTAAGGTGGCAGCGCATTCTTCGACGAGACGGTTAGTGTTCCATCGTGGTGCCTACCTCCCGGCCGGCTTCGGCTGCGCCGACTCCCACTCTTCTTTCGTTACCGTCTTCTTTTCGTGGAACAACACAAACGTGCCCTTCTTGTTGCCCACCACGAGATCGGGCAGGCCGTTTTTATCCACGTCGCCCACGATTAGCTGGGTGCCCACACCGGAGCTGTCGTCGATGCGGTGGGGCACGAAGTCCACGGACTTGTCGGCGCCGCGCACCAGCTTGAACCAGTAGTTCACTGCGGCCTGGTTGCGGTCGGGATCGCCGGTGCGGCCGTGGGACCAGAAGCGTTTGCCGGTGACGATGTCCTTCAGCCCGTCACCGTCCATGTCCACCAGCTCGATGGCGTGGAGTTCGGAGAACTTCACGCCGTAGCGATTCTCGCCGGGCTCCTTGTTCATCAGGATGTGCTCCCGGAACCTGATCTCGCCGCCCTCCCGATATTGCTCAAACCAAGCCAGGCCGAACGCGTGCGCGGTCAACGCCGTGATGACATCGTTGAGCCCGTCGCCGTTCACGTCGTAGGCGAACATGTGCGAGCCACCCAAGCCGAACGGGCCGGCGTGGAACTGCCAGAGCGGATCGCCGGCGAGCGACGCCGGCTGTTCCCACCAGCCGTCCTTTTCCAGCAGGTCCAGGCGACCGTCGCCGTTCACGTCGCCGAGGCCCATGCCGTGGGTGAAGTTGCCGTAGTTCTTGTTCGGCGAGATCGGATGCCAGGTCCACGGCTTGGCCGGGTCGCTCCAGTCCGGTGTCGCGTAGCCGTAGGCGCCCTTGGTGATGCAGACGAGTTCGGGATTCCCGTCGCCGGTGAGGTCGGCGAAGGTCGGCGACTCGTTGTCGGTCTGCGTGAAGATGACGTGACGTTTCCAGTGTTTGTCGGGCGACTGGGGGTTTTCAAACCACACCGTCTGCTGACCGGGGAAGCCAATGATCAACACGTCCGGCCAGCCGTCCTGGTTGAAGTCGCGCGGGAAGGCGAAGAAGTTGTCCGAGTAGGTGTTCTTGGTGCCCAGTGCGCCCTCAAAGCCGGGCACGTCCACCGTGGTCATGGGGCCGAGCTGGAGCTTGAACGTCGTCTTGGGCGCGTAGAGCTCGTGCCTTTTGGTGAAGCCCGGTCCCTCATACCACCACGGCCCGGAGACGATGTCGTTCACGCCGTCGCGGTTGAAGTCGGCGAAGTTGGCGCCCTCGCACCAGAACTGGTCGCTGAGTTGGAGCCGCCGGAAGGTGTGAAGGCTGTGGTCCTGCGCGGCGGCTGAGAAGCCGGCGGCGACGACGAGGGCTTTCTGGAGAAAGTTCATGGGCAAGGTCAGGTCGGCAGATCAGGGATTCGCCACGCAGGCGAGGCTGTGGAAGGTGCGCAGGTAGATTCGGCCGTCGCTCAACGCCGGCGTGCTCAGCGTCTCCTCGTTCCATTGATTGCGGGCCAGCACCTCGAATTTTGCCGCCGCTTTCACCACCACGCAGTTCGCCTGGCCGCTGGTGAAGTAGATGCGCCCGTCCGCGGCCACCGGCGACACCTTCACGTTTTCGGTGAAGAGGCGCTCCTGCCAGTGCGCTTCGCCGGTCTTGAGGTCCACGCAGGAAGCCATCCCGTCGTCACGGATGCAGAAGAGCAGGCCCTGGTGGATGACCGGCGTGGGGCAGTCCGGGGAGAACTTGCTGAAGGCCCAGGCGCGGTGCGACTGGGTGATGTCGCCTTCGCCGCCGAGGCGGTAGGCAACGGTCTGGCCACGGTTCTGGAAACCTGAAGTCACCGCGACGATGAGGCCCTCGCCGGCGGTGACGCCTGCGATCGTGCGTCCGTAGGGATGGGCAGCTTCGAGTCCCTTCACGATCCAACGCTGCTGGCCTGTGACCGGATCATAGCCGTTCATCGCCTCGGCCCCTTCGAGCACGACGTCGGTGCGATTGCCAGTGCGGATGAAGATCGCGCTCGAATACGAGTCCTTGCCTTCCTCGCGGGCGCCGAAGCTGCGGTCCTGCTTCCAGGCGTTCCTGCCCGTCTTGCCGTCCACCGCGAGCAGGAAGGAAGGTCCCTGATGCATCCACGGCACGTAAACCCGGCCGTCGAGCAGCATGGGCGAGGAGCCGTAGCCATGGTTGGCGTTGTAGGTGCCGTATTCCTTGGCGATCTGGCGTTGCCACAGGATTGTCCCGTCCGCCTTCACGCAGGCGAAATCGCCGGTGCCGAACAGCACCCAGACCAGTTCGCCGTCCGTGACCGGCGTGGGGGTGGCCATGTTGTGGAGCTGATGGGCGCGCGCCTTGCCCTGGCCGACCTGCGTGTCCCAGAGCGTGGCGCCGGTGCGCCGATCCAAGGCCAGCAGGTGCAGGCCGAGATCGGGTGTCTGCGTGGTGACGTAAAGCCGGTCGCCGAAGGTGATGGGCGACGCGGCGCCCTTGCCGGGCAGTTCGCGGGACCAGGCCACCTGGTTGGTCTTGGACCACGCGACCGGAAATCCGCGCTCCGCGCTCACGCCCAAGCCGTCCGGGCCCCGCCAATTGGCCCAGTTGGCGGCGGACAGCGACAGGGCGGTCAGGGTGCCGGCGCACACGGCGAACAGGGGGGCTCTCATGCGGGACAGCCTACGGCACGGCCGCTGTCCAACGCCAGCCGTGAAGCAGGTCGAACAAGCTTCCGTGGCGCCGAAGTGGCACCGGTGCCCTCGCCGGTGGCAGGTGCATCAGGCGCCCCCGCCTGATGAATTGCGAAGGCGGCCGCCCGGTGCCGGAAAACTTCGCCCTTTGCGGGCGGGCTCCGGCCGCTAGCTTCCACGGCGCCATGACTTCGAAGTCCGGGCTTTGGGCCCGTTTTCAGCAACATTACACCGAGTTCTCCACGCTGGGGCTCGCACTCGACCTTTCCCGGGTCAATTTCCCGGACAGTTTCCTCGCCACGATGACGCGGCCGATGCAGCGGGCGTTCATCGCCATGGCCGAACTCGAAAAGGGCGGCATCGCGAATCCGGACGAACGGCGCATGGTTGGCCACTACTGGCTGCGCAATTCCACCCTCGCCCCCACGAAGACGATCGCCGGGGAGATCGAGTCCACGGTGGCCGACGTGAAGTCGTTCGCCGCCGCGGTGCAGGCGGGGACAGTGGCCGGGGCGGCCGGCAGCTTTCAGAACGTGCTCGTGATCGGCATCGGCGGCAGCGCGCTCGGACCGCAGTTTGTCGCCAAGGCCCTGGGCCAGCCCGCTACCGACCGGCTCAAGCCGTTCTTCTTCGACAACACCGATCCGGACGGCATGGACAAGGTCCTCGCCGAACTCGCCGGACAACTGGGCCGGACCCTCTGTGTCGTCATCAGCAAGTCCGGCGGCACCCCGGAAACCCGCAACGGCATGGTCGAGGCCAAGGCTGCGTATGCGGCGGCGGGATTCGATTTCGCGAAACACGCGGTCGCCGTGACCGGCTTCGGCAGCGCGATGCACAAGGTCGCCGCGGCCGAGGGCTGGCTGAGATCCTTCCCGATGTGGGACTGGGTTGGCGGCCGCACGAGCGAGACCAGCGCGGTGGGCCTGCTGCCGGCGGCGTTGCAGGGCCTCGACATCGACGGCCTGCTCGCGGGCGCCAAGGCGTGCGACGAGGTCACCCGCGTGCCCGAGGTGAAGGCGAACCCGGCCGCCCAGCTCGCGCTCATGTGGTATTTCCTCGGCGAAGGCCGCGGCGCGAAGGACATGGTCGTGCTGCCCTACAAGGACCGGCTGGAACTGTTCTCGAAATACCTCCAGCAGCTCGTGATGGAGTCGCTGGGCAAGGAACTCGACCTCGACGGCCGCATCGTGAACACCGGCCTCAGCGTGTATGGCAACAAGGGTTCCACCGACCAGCACGCCTACGTGCAGCAGCTCCGCGAGGGCGTGGCGAACTTCTTCGCCGTGTTCATCGAGGTGCTGCAGGACCGCGCCGGCGCGAGCGTCGAGGTTGAGCCCGGCGCCACGAGCGGCGACTTCCTCAACGGTTTCTTCCTGGGCACCCGCACCGCCCTTTACGAAAATGGCCGGCAGAGCCTGACCCTGACCGTGCGGGATGTCAGTCCCTTCACCGTGGGCATGCTCATCGCGCTGTTCGAGCGCGCCGTGGGTCTCTACGCCTCGCTCATCAACATCAACGCCTACCACCAGCCCGGTGTGGAAGCCGGCAAGAAGGCCGCGGCTGCCATCCTCGGGCTCCAGAACCGGCTCGTTGCGCACCTCGCCGCCAACCCGGCGCAGAGCTTCGGGGCGGCGGAACTCGCCACGGCCATCGGCCAGCCGGATGAGGCGGAATCCGTCTTCAAGATCGCCACGCACCTCGCCGCCAACGGCCGAAAGGTGAAAGTCGCGACGGGCGGCGGGCTGACCGCGCGGTTCGCGGCCCGGGCCTAAGTCCGCACGTCTTTGGTCATGCGTTCCCCTGCCCATTCTGTCCGGTTTGCCCGGGGCTCCGAACCCGGCCCGGGAGGTGTCGTGGCGGGTTGGAGCAGGGTGGGTTTTGGCAAAAAACTGCAAGCGCTCCGGGAAGACCGGGCTAGTCTCTGGCCCGTGAATGCGACCGGTTACACTCCAACCCGACAGCGCCCGAATGGTTTCACACTGATCGAGCTGCTGGTCGTCGTGGCCATCATTGCCGTGCTGGCAGGACTGCTCCTGCCGGCCATGTCGAAGGCGAAATCCCAGGCGCGCAAAGCCAACGAGATGTCGTCGTCCCACCAGCTCATGCTGGCGTGGCAGATGTATGCCGACGACCATCATGACCGGGTGCTGCCCGGCTACCGGCACGGCTACGAGGCCACCGATCAGGACGGTCAGGCGGTGCCTTTTCCGATCAATGCCCGTTACCCGTGGCGGCTGTATCCGTATCTGGGCAAGAGCTTCGAGGTCATCTACGCCAACGAAAACCGGGGGTTGCTCCAGCAGTTCAAGCGGATGCCCGACAAGGCCATCGGCATCTATGCCGCCAGCGTGTTCCCGTCGTTGGGCATCAATTCCACCTTCGTCGGCGGAGACGACAACGAACTCGATCCCTCCGGCCGGGCCCGCGAGGTCTTTGGCGATTTTTGCGTGCTCAAGGCCACCGCGGCCACCCGGCCGAGCGAGCTGATGGTCTTCACCTCCGCGCGCGGACCGTTCGAGGGCAAGATCGTGAACGGCTTTTACCTCGTGCGGTCACCGTTCTTCATGGCCCGGCGCTGGTCCCTTGATTTCAACCCGGCCGACGGACCCGAGGCTTGGGGCCATGTGCATCCGCGGTTCTCGAACCGCGCCCTCGGCGGCATGGTGGACGGCCACGTCGAAGCCCTGAGCCGGAGGGAACTTCAGGACATGCGCCACTGGGCCAATCAGGCCGACCGCGACGACTGGACGCTGCAGCGTCCCGGGCGGTAATTCCGCCACTGAGTCTGTGCGCGTTGACCCGGTTCGGCGCCGCTGCCGCGCCTTGTAAACGGCGCTCATGCCGCCCGCGCCGAGCAGCCGGAGAATATCCACCGAGAGAAAGAGGGCGGCCAGCGCTTCCAACGGCGGCGGTTCAAAGCGCGCCCTTAGTCCGCCCGTCCCGGATTCGGTCTCGGTGCGCCTGTCCGCAGGGGGCGGGCGCAGGTGGGGCAGATCGTGGCTGAGCTGGCATTCAGGGAAGTCCTCATGGCTGTTGATCCCTTTCTGACAGTCTCAGAGGCATTTCCCCGACGGCGTTGCCGGAAATCCGCATCGGGAGCGCGTGGCTGTCGGGTCTAGCGCTACGAGGTTGCCGCCAAGAATTCCTTTGCGGACGCATCTACTGTATGACACAAGGTAGCTTGTGAGCCAGCTTATGCCCGAAGCGGAAGCTGTCGGCACGATGTCCATGAACTCCGAATCCCTTTCTCCCGTTGACCCGACCACATGTCCGCCCTTGCCAACCCGATCTTGGGGAGTTGCCGCGTTGGTCGCCGCGGGCGCGATTGCGTGGCTGATCGTTTCGGGTGGCTTTTTGGGACTGCGGATGCTCATGCAGGAACGTCCCCAATTCGTTGGGCCGGCCACGCGGTCTGCGATGACCACCCTCGTGCAGGATTCACCGCAGGCCGTGTTTCGCCGGGCGGGTGATGATGTGGCGGCGGTCCGAACGCTCCGTCCGGCGTTGTCCGAAGTCACCTTTGACCTGCGGGGGCACCACGATCATCGGGGCCTCAAAACGGTGGTGGAAATGGGCGGAACGGTGGTCGCCCGCCACGTGCTGACCAACGCGCAGGCTGAGCCCATCTTTGTGCTGTTCCGGTGCCCCCATCCGCGAGCGGATGGTGCCGCGGGACTGCCGCTTCAGGCCAGTGGGCTCAGGCTTCGGTCGTCCGTCCCCGGGCTTGAGGAAAGTGCCCGAGATGCGTGGCTGTGGAGCGGAGAGGTGGCCGCCCATGCAGCTGCGACGGTGGAAGTCTCCTATCAGGCTGCGGCGCTCAAGGGCGTCCGCTACCAGGTGAAGGGTTCCGGTGGAGACGCGGTGAAACGGCTCAAGATCGAACTCCGGCGAACCGGCCTGGAATCGCTTCGGGTGGAATCGGGCGAAGGTGCCCTTGTGGATGCCGGCGGTCCCGTCCTTTGGGAGCGCGAAGACTTTCTCGGCCCAGATGGTTTCGCGGCCACCATCAGCGAAGTCCGCAACCTGCATGACTCGCTCCTGCAACTGCTCGAAATCGGTCCGCTGGTGTGCCTGCTGTTCCTGGTTGCCGTGGCGGCGGCAGTCGGTTCCTGCCGACCGTTGACGGTTGCCCAAGTGCTGACGCTCAGCGCCGGGCACGCCCTCTACTTTCCTCTGGTGGTCTATCTCAGCGCGCGGTTCAGCTTCGCCGTCGCCCTGGCGTTGGCGGTAGCCGTTCCCGGAGGGTTGCTGCTGAACTACGCCCGCGTGCAATGGGGCAATCGGGCGGGCCTTGTTGGCGGGGCTTTCGTGCTGGGTCTCTACCAGGTGTTTCCGACGCTTGCGGCTTTCGCCGGCTGGAATCGCGGGCTGGTGCTTCTGTGTCTTGGTCTCGTGACCTTTGCCGTTCTGATCCATCTTCAGAACCGCGCCCTCAGGCCCACGGCAGTGATTCTCGCGGTCTTGGTTGGATGCCTGTTTCCCGAGCCGGCCCGGGCCGGCGAGGTCCAGGTGCTGTTGCCGGCGCAGCTTGCCACCGGTTGGCTGGCCACCAATGCCGCGCCGCCGCCGCCCCTTCTCACCTTCGAGCCGTCAAACTACCGGGCCGTCCAGCGCGGTGAGCAGTTCGAAGTCACCGCCTCGGTCCCGTTCCGGGTGCTGCGTCCCGGGGAAACACCTGTCCCGCTCTTTGGCCTCGCCGTTCACCTCCGGTCGCAGAGCGTGGATGCGGATTCCGCGGAGACGGCCGCCTTCGTCACGGTTTCGAATCGGCCCTCGCTCCTCGCCTTGAAGACCGGCGGAGGGGCCCTGCACGTGACCTATCGCGTCCCGGTGGAATTGCGTGACGGACGGAAGCGCGCGGAGATTCCCATGATGATGTCGACCGCGGGCGAGATTCGCGTTGAAACGACCCGCCAGCAGCTGCAGCACCTGACCGGCAGCCTCTGGTCCCGGCAGTCTGCCGAGGACAAATTCATCCATGAGTTCGGCGTCGTGGGTGAAGACCGCCTGACGTTGGAATGGCGGGACTCCGAGGAGAATGCCCCGGATAATCCTCCGGCCGGCTCGCACTCGCTGTATGGCATCGGCATCACGCTGGCGCAGCACCTAACGGTGATTGGATCCGACGGCAGTTCGACGCACTTCGCCGAGTTCGATCTGCCCGTTGTGCCCGACCGGGAGTTCCGGCTCCGGCTCGCGCCGCGGACCAAGCTGGTGTCGGTGTCGGTGAATGGAGCGGAAGTGGCGGCGCCGCCGGTGGAAGGTTTGCTGTGCCGGCTGCGGCTGCCCGAATCGTCGCCGCAGCGGACCTGCCATCGGGTGTCGTTCCGGTTCGCCGGCGAACCGGTGCGCCTTGGCTTCGTGGGCGTGACCGAACTGGCGTTGCCTGAAACGCTCCTCACCGCCGGATCGGTCCGGTGGACGGTCGCGTTGCCTGCAGGATTCTCCACGCAGATCCTTGCCAGCGGGTTGGAAACGCAGAAGTCGCCGCCCGACCTGGCCCGTTTCGGAGACTACGGCCGACTCGTGAACCCCGGTGCCAGCCTGCACCTCGCCAAGGAGCTTGCGCCACCCGGACCCGTGACTCTGTCGCTGCGCTACCGTCAGGCAGTCACGGTGTGGGATTCTCCGTGAAGCGCAGTTGCTGTGCGTTGTTGGCGCGTCTCCTTCAGTTGACCTTCAGCAGTTCCGCTTCGGTCCAGGAATCTTCGCGGCTGGCGGTGGCGGTGCGGACGGCCTTGACGGAGGCTTCGGTCACGGGTTCGGCGAGGTGGCCCCATTCGCGGCGAAGGTAGGTGAGCACGTCGGCGATCTGCTGGTCGCTGATCGCCTCGCCGAAGGCCGGCATGTTGGAGTTCCACTTGGTGCCCTTCACCGTGAGTTCGTCCCGCACACCGTGAAGCACGATCCGGATGGCGCGGCCTTCGGGACCGAGCGGCCATTCGGCGTCGCGGAGCACCGGTGCGAGGCCTTCCTGGCCCCAACCGTGCGGCTGGTGGCAGGCGGCGCACACGAGGGCATAGACCTCCTTGCCGCGCACAAAGCTGGCCCGTTCATCCGCGGTGAGGGGACGCGCCGTGGGCTGCGGCGGCATGCCGGGTTTGCCGGGCCAGCCGAGCACTTCGTCGAGCCGGGCAAACTTCTTGCGGAAGCTTTCGTCGGCGATGTCCCGGAGTTTGGCGAAAGCCTTGGGTTCGGCCTCGAGCCGGATAAGTTTCGGGGCGGGTTGGCCAGCCTTGGCCACGGGCACGGTGCCCGAGGTGCCGTCGAGGATGGCCGCCGCCTGCCAGTTGCCGGGTGTGCCGCGGGTGGCGACTTCGAGCAGTTGCGCGAGGCGTTCCGGGTCGCCCTCCTGGGTCACGCAGCGGGCGAGTCCGCTGAGGAGCGGTGCGTGGCTGTCCTGCATGGTCGCGCACGCGGGGTCACCGACCATGCCTTGGAGAAATTCGAGTTCGCGTCCGCCCAGACCGCTGATGGCCGCGTCGAACCGGAGCCGGCTGGGCGGCAGGTTGAGCAGGAGCACCTTCATGATGTTGTCGGCCTGCGGGGTGCGGACCTGACCAAGCGTGAACAGGAGCTGGGTCTGCTCGGCGGGCGGGATGAAGCCGGCGCGCTGATAGACGAGGTTCAGGGCGTCTTCGCGGGACGGGCCGTTGAAGAAGCCTTCGGCAAGGCGCAGCGCGGCGGAGCGCACCCGGCCGTCGGCATCGGCGATGGCGGCCTGCAGGGTGGGCAAATCCACCGCGCTCAAGCCTTCGAGCGTCCACAGCGCGTGCAGCCGGCCGAGGGCGGTCGCGGTGGTGGGCTTGCGGACCAACTCCTTGAGGCTGGCAGCCGCGGCGGGGTCGTTGCGTTCGACGAGGAGCCGTTGAGCCGCGTCGCGCCAGAAGCCGTTCGCGTGCGACAGCCGCGCGACGAGCTCGGGCGTGGTGGGTTTGGCCGGAAGTTTGTCGGTGCGGTTCACCGGCCGGTCGGTGCGGACGACCCGCCAGATGCGGCCGAGGTCCACCGGCGCCTGGAGTTTCCGCGACTCGATCTGCTTGCGGAGGTAGCTGGTGAGATAGATGCGGTGCTGGATGAGGCCGCGGTAGAAGTCCACGACATAGAGCGCCCCGTCGGGTCCGTTCATCAGGTTCACCGGGCGGAAACGCTCGTCGAGCGCGGCGAGGAACTCGCCTTCGGGATGCGCGTTCGCGGCGGTGAACTCGCCGTCCTTCTCCGTGAGTTTGTGACGACGGATGAAGTTGCCGGTCGGTTCGCACAGGAAGACGTCACCCGCGCAGTCCGCACCGAGCTGGTCGCCGCGATAGGCGACCGGGCCGCACGCCCCGGTGAAGGTCGCGAGCTTGCCCTCCGGCGTGAGCTGGTTCGGCTGGTAACCGCGGTTGACGCCGGGGTTCACGCGGGCGGTCCAGACCTTCATGTCCCGCTGCACCTGGACATTGGCACCGTAGGCGGGACGCAGGTTCGGATTGCGGGCGAGGTAATGGCTCGGCACGAAGTCCGCGCGGTGCGGATCGGAGTTGGAATTGAAATGCAGCCGGCCTGCATCGTCCTGTGTGAGACCCCATTGGCCGCGAAAAATGGTGGGCTCCTTGAGCCAGCTGTCGGCCTCGCCGGTCCAGCGGTAGCGGAACGTGTGGTTGGCCGAGTAGATCCAGTTGTCGAGGGCCCACAGGAGGCCGTTGGACGCGTGCTCGGGATTCGCCTTGGTGCCGAGACGCGGGGCGTCCTGCGTCGCGTAGTCGACGAAGGCCTCGACCTTTTCGTCGGCCTTGCCGTCGCCATCGGTGTCCTGGGCAAACCACACCACGGGCGGCTCGGCCACCAGGGCACCCCCGCCCACGAGCATCACGGTGCGGGGCATCACCAGCCGGTCGAGGAACACCGTCCGTTTGTCCATGCGGCCGTCGCTGTCGGTGTCCTCGAGGATGACGATGTTGCCGTTGGGCTCCTGTTCGCCCGTGCCCTCGGGGGTGGGCATGTAGCCGTTCATCTCCACGACCCACAGGCGGCCGCGGTGATCGAACTGCGCCTGCACCGGCGAATGCACTAGCGGTTCAGCCGCGACCAGCTCAATGCGGAACCCGGCGGGCAGGCGGAAGGTCTTCGCCTCTTCCTTGGGCGACAGGACCGGTGCGGGCGGAATCCGGTCGGCGGGCACGGTTTCCTTCTGCACTTCGCCGGTCTTGTCGCCGTTCTGGGCGAACAGCAGGGACGAACTCAGCGCAGCGGCGGCAAGGACGGCGAACGGTTTCATGCGATTGGACGGACTTCCCGACGCCAGGCGGATTCCAGGGCTTCAATCCGAAACCCGGCGTGGGGAAAGTGCGCCTCAGCCTATCGGGGGCCGCGTCGGCAGGCCAAGCCCGCGGATGGGATTTCAGCGCCGACTGAAGCGGTGCCAGAACAGATAGGTGCCGGCGTAGCCCAGCGCGCCGATTGCTCCGCCGACCACCATCGTGCCCACCAGCAGCGGCAGGCCCGCATCGAGGAAGGTGAGGCCGCCCCAGTTCTCCCAGTGAAAATCCGCCACCGGCCGGCCCACGACGCGGCAGCCGACCACGAAGCAGAACGGGTAGTAGAAACCAATCGTGAGCGGATTGGTCGCGCAGATCAGCGCGGCGACGACGAAGAGGTTGGCCCGGAACACGAACGCCGTCGGCACGCCCAGCAGCCACTGCACGCCGCCCAGCGGGAACGAGCCGGCCAGCGCGCCGATAAGCCAGCCCCGGGCGACCGAATCGCGGTCCATGCGCCAAAGGGTGCGGTCAAAGAGGCGTTCGCCGAGCAGGCGGTGCCAAATGCCTCCCCGCAGCCGCCGGCGGGAGATGCCGCGGCGCGTCAACCAGCGCAGGGTCCGGTAAGAAGGCACGGCCGGGACAATGCCCGAGCGGGGCGTCCGGGCAAACCGGGGTTCAGGGGCCGTCCCGGCGACCCGCTCCGGATCGATGGTCGCCGAGGGAGCAAAGCTCGCCCGCCTACGGTTCATCGTGATTCCGAGACCGGCAGCCGGCGACGAGCACGGTTAGAAAGAGGACGATGCAGGCGGAGGCAGATTGGGCCGCGGCTCAATCTCCCAAGGGCAGCAAGCGGAAGCGCTGCTTGGAAGTTTCCACGGTGACCAATGCGCCGGCTTGGAGTTCGGCTGCATTCTGCCGGATGATTTCGAGCACGGTTTCGCCGATGCCGGCGGGGCGAACATCGTCCACGCGCAACTGGATGACGCTGGGCAGTTGGGCTCGGGTCTGGAAAAGCAGCGTTCCGAAGTCCAGATCGTGGGTCAGGACGATGGCCCCATTATCCCGCGCCCATTTCATGATTTCGGCATCGGAGGCGGTCGGGAGTCCGATTTCGCGCCAGTGCCGGGCTTCAACTTCCCGTTGAGTCAGCCAGACCGACCAGGACAACGGGAGGCAGTTGTCCACGATCACCTTCATGCCGCCTGCAGTTCAACGCTCCGTTCGCGAGCGCGCCAGGCGCCGTAGGCCAGACATGCCCGGAGATCGTCCGGCTCGAGGTCCGGATATTCGGCCAGCAATTCCTCCTGTGAAACCCCGGATGCCATCAGGCCCAGGACTGTGGTCACCGGAATGCGGAGTCCCCGGATGCAGGGCAGTCCAGTCATCACTGCGGAGTTCACCGTGATGCGGTTGAACAGCTCATTCATGGGTGAAGGCTAGGCGGCTGAGCTGGTGTCCGCCATGCCAATTGCGGCCCCTGCCGACGAATGGGGCCGGCGAACCGCAATGGGGACTTTGGCACGGGAAGCGAAGCCAAGGAGGGGAGATGGTGCGAGATGCAGGGTTCGAACCTGCGACCCCTCGCGTGTGAAGCGAATGCTCTACCACTGAGCTAATCTCGCACGGGCGCGGAGTTGTTAGCGGATGCCGGCTCCGGTGCAAGCCCTAGTTTGATTTCCGCGGCAGTTTCCCGCGGTCAGGGTTGGTCCCGCAGCCGGGCCGTGATCGCCTCCACGTCATACACGCATCCGCCCCAAGGGCCGCCGCCGACGGCCTGCAGGGCCGCCCAGAGACGGGTATCGTCCGGCAGTTCGGGATGCGGGGCGAGGCCGGGATGGGGCGCGCGGCCGGCGAGGATCGTGCCGCCTTGCTCGGGCGAAACGGGCTGTTCGCGGGTGCCGACAAAATCCACGGAGCCGGCCAGTTGGTTCCGGTCAATGACGAGACGAACGAAATCGCCGTCGCGAAGTTTGCCGACCGGGCCGCCCGCCAGCGCCTCGGGGCCGACGTGCCCGAGACAGGCGCCGGTGCTCACGCCGCTGAACCGGGCGTCGGTGATCAGGGCGACGTATTTGCCGAAGGGCAGGTGCTTCAGCGCGCTCGTGAGCTGGTAGGTTTCCTCCATGCCGGTGCCCAGGGGACCGGCTCCGATCAGCACGAGCGTGTCGCCGGCCTTCACGTCGCCGCGTTTGATGGCGGCAATGGCGTCGCGTTCGCGGGTGAAAACCTTGGCCGGTCCTTCGTGGCGATAGACCCCGTCGGCCCCCACCACGGTCGGATCGATCGAGGTGGATTTGATGACCGAACCTTCCGGGGCAAGGTTGCCGCGGGGAAAGGTGACGGTGCTGGTGAGTCCGCGGGCCTTTGCCTCCGCCGGAGGCAGGATGACGTCATCCGGTTCCACGCCGTCGAGTTCGCGGAGCTTTTCGCGGAAGCGCACGCGGCGGTCACTGGTTTCCCACGCGGCCAGCACCTCGCCGAGCCGTGCCCCGGTGACGGTGAGCGCTTCGAGGTCGAGCAGGCCGAGCGCGCGCAGGTGCAGCATCACTTCCGGCACGCCGCCGGCGAGGAACACCCGCACGGTGGGATGATGCACCGGTCCGTTGGGCAGCACGCTCACGAGGCGCGGCGTGCGGCGGTTCACGGCGGTCCAATCGTCCACCGTGGGCCGGCGCAGCCTGGCCGCGTGAGCGATGGCAGGGATGTGCAGCAGCAGATTGGTCGAGCCGCCGAAGGCCGCGTGGACGGTCATCGCGTTGCGGATGGAAGCGTCGGTGAACACGTCGCGGGTGGTGAGCTTCCGTGCGGCCAGGCCGACGAGGGCCCGGGCGGACTGCAGGGCAAGGTCGTTCCAGACCGCTTCCCCGCTCGGGGCCAGCGCGGAATGGGGCAGGGACATCCCCAACGCCTCGCCCACGACCTGCGAGGTCGCGGCCGTGCCGAGGAACTGACAGCCGCCGCCCGGACTGCCGCAGGCCCGGCAGCCAAGTTCAGCGGCCTCATCGAGCGACAGCAGCCCGTGGCTGAAACGAGCGCCGATGGTCTGCACCGCCCCGGCGTCCTCGCCGCGCTCGGGCGGCAGCGTTACGCCGCCGGGCACGAGCACGGTGGGCAGATTTGGCGTGCCGGCGAGCGCCATCATCATCGCCGGCAGGCCCTTGTCGCAGGTCGCGATGCCGAGCACGCCGCGACGCGTGGGCAGGGAACGGATGAGCCGCCGGAACACAATCGCGGCGTCGTTGCGATACGGCAGGGAGTCGAACATCCCCACCGTGCCCTGCGTGCGTCCGTCGCAGGGGTCGGAAACGTAGCCGGCGAACGACACGGACTTCAGCCGGCGCAGTTCCTCGGCCGCTGTCTTGACCTGCAGGCCGAGTTCCCAGTGCCCGGTGTGATAGCCCAGGGCGATCGGTTTTCCGTCCGGTGCCCGCAGGCCGCCCAGCGTGCTGAGGATCAGGAACTGCTCGCGGTTCAGTTCGTCCGGACTCCAGCCCATGCCGGCATTCTGGGTGAGCCCGAACAGGTCGCCGCTGGGCGCGGTGCGTAGCTGTTCTTCGGTCAACGGCAGCTTCCCGCCGGGGCCGGCGCCCTTGGAGCGGATCTGGAACAGGGCGTCATCGGCGCCCAGATATTCGACAGGTGACACGCGGCGACGTTAGGCCGGGCCCGCGAGCCGGTCAGCAGCGGAATCACGGCGGGTCGGCGGCGGAGGTTTCCCGGGCTGGCACTGGACTGCGGTTTCCGGAACTCTGCGGCATGCCGTGTGCAAACGATGCCGCGGCGCTGCATGACGCTTACCCGGAAACGTTACCTGTTCGGCCTGCCCCTCCTTGCAGCGGTGCTCCTCGTCGTCATCGGCAACTGGAGCCTCCGCGCGGTCCACAAGACGATCAAAGCCAAGCTCGCGGCGGACCTCCAATCCACGCTCGACGCCAATGTCACGGCCCTCGAGATCTGGGTGAGCAACCAGGAACGATTGGCCGGCCTGCTGGCCAACGATCCCGCCATCCGCGCGCTCTCTCTGGAGTTGCTGGTCGCCAGTGCCGGGCGGGAACAGGACCGCTCTCGCCTGGGCGCCCTGCCCCAACAGGCGCAATTCCAGCGGCTGCTGGGGGACAAAGCCCGTGCGGCCGGTTACGGCATGGCCGAACTCGTGAGCACGAACCTCCACATCGTCGGTGCCTCGGGCCGCATGGGACCACGCCTTGGGGCGGCGGTGGCCGACACGATGACCGAGCGTTATCAAGCCGTGTTCGCCTCGGGCAAGACGGTGCTGATCACGCCGTTCAAGGCCGGACGTCCGCGAGGACCGGGCGGTCCCAGCGGCGCGGGCCGGCGTCCGGGTGGCGGGGATTTTCAGGGGACGCCGTCCAGTGAGGCCCGGCTCTCGCCGGAACGCCCGCCCGGGGACGGACCGCCCCTCGAGGGTGAAGGACGGTTTGGTCCGACGCGCGGTCCAGGCGGGACCAATGCGTTTGGCGGTCCCCGCGGTCAACTCAACCTTATGCAGGTGGTCACCCCCGTGCGCAACGACGCGGGCACCGTGGTGGGCGCGCTGGCCTGCGTGGTCCGGCCGGAGCAGGAGTTCACCCGGGTGCTGTCGGTGGCGCGTTCCGGCGAGACTGGCGAGACGTTTGCCTTCGACGCTGCGGGCCTCCTCATCTCCCAGAGCCGGTTCGACGAGCAGTTGCGGTCGTTCGGCCTGCTGACTAACGCGCCCGAGGTCACCTCTTCGCTCAATCTCACCCTGCGGGACCCGGGCTTGGACCTGACCTGGGGCGTGAAGGTTGATCCCGAGGTTCTCTCCGCGCGGCCCCTGATGAAGATGGTGGCGGATGCGGTTGCGGGCGGTTCGGGTGTGCAGGTGGAGGATTCGCCCGACTACCGGGGCGTGAAGGTGGTGGGCGCCTGGCGCTGGCTGCCCGACTTGAACTTCGGCGTGCTGACGAAGATGGACGGCCTGGAAGCCTACAGGCCGCTGGTGGTGCTGGTGATGATTTTCGCCGCGTTGTTCGGCCTGCTGGCGCTGTTCACGGTCATCACGCTGATCGTCGTTTACGTGAACGCCAAGTGGCGACGGAAGTTCAGCGAGGCCGCCCTCAAGGCCCGGCAGTTGGGGCAATACACGCTCGACGGCAAGATCGGTGAGGGGGCCATGGGGGTGGTCTATCGGGCGCACCATGCGCTGCTGCGCCGGGAAACCGCCGTGAAACTGCTTCTGCCGGACCGCGCCGATCCAGACCTGGTGAAGCAGTTCGAGCACGAAGTGCGGCTGACCTGCCAGCTCACGCACCCCAACACGATCCAGATCTACGACTACGGCCGCACGGCGGACGACATCTTCTACTACGCGATGGAACTGCTGCGCGGCTTCACGTTGCAGGACCTCATCGAGCGTCACGGGGCGCAAGCGGAGGCCCGGGTCATCCATTTCCTCACGCAGGTGTGCGGCTCGCTCCAGGAAGCGCACGCCGCGGGGCTGATCCACCGCGACATCAAGCCGGGCAACCTCTTCCTGTGCGAACGCGGCGGAGTTCCCGACACGGTAAAGGTCCTCGACTTCGGGTTAGTGGGCCGCGTCGGCGGTGAGAACGAAACCGTGGTGAAGAGCGCGGAGCGGCCTGACACCAGCCGCTTTCTTGGCACTCCGCATTACATGTCGCCCGAATGCATCCGGCAGGCCGGGTTCGGCGATGCGCGCAGCGACATTTATGCTCTCGGAGTGGTCGCGTATGTCCTGCTGACCGGCGAACCGCTCTTCGACGGCGAGGACCACACCGAGATCTGGCAGAAACACCTGAACTCGGCTCCCCTGCCGCCGTCCGTGCGCTCCACACGCACGGTCAGTCGCGAGTTGGAACAGCTCGTCCTGCGGTGCCTGGCGAAGGATCCTGCGGAACGTCCCCAAACGGTCGCTGAACTTGCGGCGGCGCTGCGAGCGTGTCCGGTCAGTGAACCCTGGACGCCGGCCGCCGCGCAGGCCTGGTGGGCGAAGTTCGGTCCCGGCTCCGGTCCGGCCGCCGCTCCGGAGAAACCCCAATCCCGCGCTGAAGCGACATTGCGGATCAACTTCACCGACCGCACTTCCACGCCGCCGGCCTGAGCCACCGATGCAGTGGGCAGGGGCACGAACGGCTACGTCCGCGAGTCCACCCAGGATTTCACGAGCCTTCGCAGCCTGGACGGCCAACCCCTTTCGATGGGGCCGCGAAGTCCTCGTCTGATAACCTCCGATCATTGCCGGCGCTCCCTGCGGACGAAGACCGTTCGCGCTCCAACGGCATGGTTCCGGCGGAATCCGTGGTGGCTGAACGCCGGGGAAGTTGCGGGCAGGCGGCTCTTCCACCCGACTGCATATCGCGAATTAAAGTCGGCCATTCGCCGAGCCGAGTATATTTGCAGGGCTGTCCGTTAGCACACCGCCGGAGCTGACAGTTGGCAGCGCAGAAGGCGGTGGCAGAGAGATGCGGACGGCTCCAGGGAACCAAAAGTTCCCGACCAACGCCGACCGGCCGGAGTGTCAGCCGACCGGTCGGCCTGCGATTGTCTGAGCCCACCGGTCACACTGCTCGCATGAAAGACGAAGCAACTTCGGCAACAGCAGTGCGGCAGACCACTCCAGCCCTGTCTGGCGACGGCGAAATCCAGCTCGACTTCACCCTGGCCAATCCCACTCCGCGAAACCGCAACCGCCCGTGCTCTCCCCGCCGAGTCTGCTCCCGCGAACGCGCGGAATGGTGGTTCAATCAGATGCGCCGGGTCGTGGAGGATGGTCGCACCGTGGACGTGACCGGCGTGTTCTAGAGTTTCGGTGACACGGCGATTGTCCGTCCACCATTCCGGGCGGATTCCAGACAGGCATCCAGCAGCCGCTGGGTTTTGAGCGCCCGTTCGGGCCATGCCGGGTTCAGCGTGCCGGTGGCGACCTGGTCGGCGAAGTGCCGGAACAGATTCGTCTCCTGGGCTCCGGGTGCGTTGTTGGCCGGTTCGGCCAAGGTCTCGCGGCGCCGGTGCGGGTGCATCTCGAACTGGCAACCGTTCACCGTGAACACCGGCTGGAACACCTCGAACGACGTTTCGTTGCCGGCGAACGGCAGGACGAAATCCGTGACGTGCAGATGGCCGTGCGTGCCGCTCACACTGGCCCATTGCTGGTTCTCGGTGAGGAACGAGCAGTAGAACGCCGACGAGACTCCGTCCGGATACCGGAGTTCACCGGAGAACTCCGCAGGCACGGCGTCCGGTCCCCACGTCGTGTGAATGCGGCCCGTGACGCTCTCCGGCAGTCGGCCGTCCATCATCTCCAGCGTGAACACCAGCGAATACCAGCCGAGGTCGCCGAGGCAGCCCTGAGGTTCGAGCGCGGCGTGGATGCGTGGATTGTGCGCGAAGAAGTCCGCGTCACCGCGGAAGGTGAACTGGGTGGCGATCCGGCGGATGTCGCCGACCGAGGTTCCGTCGGCCAAGGTTTGCCGGATTCGCTTCAGCCGCTCTCCGTGGACGAACATCACGCCATCCATGAACTGCACACCGTGCTCGCGGCACGCCTCCGTCATCGCCCGCAGGTCCGCCGAGGAGGGGGCACAGGGCTTTTCGCAGACGACATGTTTGCCCGCGGCCGCCGCCCGCAAAACCCACTCGCGGCGGATGCCGGTCGGCAGGGGAATGTAGAGGGCATCCACGTCCGGCGCGTCGATGATCTCCTCATAGCTGCCGCAGGGCCGCGGCGGCACCGGCACGGGGACCGAGGCTTTGCATTCGGCGATGAACTGCGCGGCGCGTTGCCGGTCGCGGCTGGCGACGGCGACGAGCACGCCGTTGCCCGAGTTGTGGAGGGCGTGCCAGTTCTTCCGGGCGATGTGAGCGGTGCCGAGGATGCCCCAGCGGAGCGGAGAGGGATTCATGGAATTGCCCGGGCAATCTCGCGGACTTCCGGGCGGAAGGAAAGCGGCCCCGCGGAACCCGCCGGTTGCGACCGCCCGGCCGATTCCTGACTCGCGATGCCCGAAGCGGTGCGGAATGCTCCCGCGCACGCGTGACCGGCTCGTTCCTCAGGACTGTCGCCTGGAAAGTCAGCGCCACCCTCTCGGGTGCGCTGGCCGGCCTGCTCATGCTCCGGTTGCTCGACGCCTACCTGCTCCCCGAGCGTTATGGCGTGGTGGTGGTGGCCCTGCAGGCGATGCTCTATCTGCCGCTGCTCGATTTTGGTTTCCGCACCACGCTGAACCGGCGGCTGCTCGTCGAGCACGATCCGGCCGAACGTCGCCGGCTGCTTGATTTCGGTCAGGCACTTTACCTACGGTTGGGCGCGCTCGTGTGGGGCGTCGCGGTGGTCGGCATGGTGGCGTATGGCTTCACCCCCACCGCCCGGCTGGCGCGGGAACCGGTGCTCTTCTTCGTCGCGCTGGGAACGGCCGGCGCATTTTCCGTGCTCGCGTTGGCGCAGGTCAATCTGCTCATCGGTCTGGGCGAACAACAACGCGTCTTCCGGCTCAACACGCTCGGTTCCTGGACCAATCTGTTGGCGCTGTGGATCGGGCTGAAGTCGGGCTGGGATCTCTGGGCCTTTCCTTGGGCGGCCGCGCTCCTGGGTGTCGTGCAACTGGTGCCAGCCTGGTTGTGGAGCCGGGCCAAGGAGCCCACGCTGCATTGGTCCGGCCGGATCCCGGCGGAAGAGTTCCGCGAACTGTTCGGAAAACTTCGGACCGACGCCTTCGCCTGTCTGCGCAGCCAGTTTGCGATCCTGCTGCTGTTCACGGTGGATGTTGTGCTGGTGGGATTGCTCGGCGGTGATCCGGTGGTTGCCGCGATCTACGGCACCTCCGCCCGCATTTTCGGCATTGTGCGCGGAGCGCTCCAGTCGGGCAGCGAAGCGCTCTGGCCGTTGGTGGCCAAAGCGAGCGCCGACGGTTCCGATCCCGGCCAAGGGGATTGGCTGCTGCGCGTGAATGCCTGGCTTTACGGCGGAGCGATGGGCGCGATGGCGGTGACGCTCGCCCCGTTCACGGATTGGTTCATGAAGAAATGGGGCGGGCCTGATCCGATTGTGGTCGCGCTGCTGGCCGCACGTTTTCTCGTCACCGGGCTCACGTCGCCCGCCGCCTATTTTCTGCTCGGCCTCGGCGATTTCCGGTCGCTGGCCCGTTATTGCGAACGGGAGCTGGCCTGTGGAGTCCTGTTGTCCCTCGCGCTCGGCTGGAAGTTCGGCGCCCGCGGTGTCGCACTGGCGTTCCTGGTCAGCACGGTCTTTGGCACGTTCACGCCCATTTTCTGGCAATGGGCCCGGCTGCGCCGGCTGCCGCCCGGCCGCCTCTTCGCGACGGCCTGGGCCCGGGGCGGCCTGGCGGTCGCCCTGAGCGTCGGGGTCGGTTGCGCTGGACTCTCCTTGGGCGCGGTCGGTCCGTGGACGGTTCCGGTCGGCGCGGCCGGGCTGGGGCTGGCCGCGGCGGCGGGCACCGCGTTCGCGTTCGTGCGACGCCGCAGGGCGGGCTTGTCCGGGTCCAAACTGGCCGACATGCTGCGGCACTACTGACCGCATCGCATGGGCTCACTCGCCAATTTCATCAACGGTTTGCTCAAACCCGTCGGCATCGAGCTCGTCCGCCTGCCCCGCCGGCAGGTGATGCCGGCGGAACTGCCCGACGCCCCGCTTTACACCGGACCCGAGGATTACCACCGGCTGCTCCGGCCGTGGCGCGGCGCGGATTTCGACCGCTGGTTCACCCCGTCGGTGACCGACAACACGATGCTGTCGCGCCAGAAGCTCTACTTCCTGCTCCGCATGGTGCAGCAGACGCTCGGCGTGCCCGGTGACATTTTCGAGGCCGGCGCCGGCAGCGGCGGCAGCGGGCGCCTGATGCTCGACGTGCTCCGCAGCCACGGTTCCGCCAAGGCCCTGTGGCTGCTCGACACCTTTGAGGGCTACCAGAAGGTGGACCCGGCCAAGGATGGCGCCCACATGCAGGTCAATGACTGCAAGTGCCGCAGCTTCGAGGATGTCACCCGCCTGCTCGCCAACGACACCAACGCCGTCCATCTCGTGAAGGGCCTCATCCCGGGCACGCTCGCGCAGGTCACCGCCCCGGCGATTTCGTTCGCCCACATTGACGTGAACCTCCACGAGCCGACCAAGGCCGCGCTGGAGTTCGCCCTCGAACGCCTCAGCCGCGGCGGCGTCATCGTCTTCGACGACTACAACTGGCCCGCCACCTTCGGCGCCCGCCAGGCCATCGACGAAGTCTGCGCCCGCCACCGCCTGCCGGTCATCAGCCTGCCGGAATCCACCCAGGCCATCGTCGTCAAACCCTGACCCCGCCTGCCGCCATGCCGCTCACGGAAGCCCAGCTCGGTCACCTCCTTGCCAGCGACGCCTACCTCCGCGAACGCCTCCGGCCGGGCCTGCGCGACTTCAATCACCTGTGCTTCGCCGACCTGCTGGCCGTGGTGGAGCCCTTTGCAAAATCCCTGCCTGCTGGCGCCGCAGTGTTCGACTACGGCTGCGGCGGTGCCCCCTACGAACCCCTCTTCAGCGACTGCAGCCGCTATGTGCGGGCCGACATCGTGCCCGGCCCGCGCGTGCAGGTGCAGTTGCCCGCCAATGGCCTGACCGACGAGCCCGAGGGCACCTACGACGCCATCCTTTCCTCCCAGGTCCTCGAACACGTGCCCGACCCGCTCGCCTACCTGCGCGAATGCCGGCGCATCCTCAAGCCCGGCGGCGAAGTGCTCTTGACCACGCACGGGCTGTTCGAGGAACACGGCTGCCCCTACGACTTCCAGCGCTGGACGATCATCGGGCTCGAACGCGACTTCCGCGCCGCGGGCCTGGAAATTGTCGCCAGCCACAAGCTCACCACGCAGATCCGCGGCGCGATCCAACTCAACCACTATTTCATCGAGACCCTGCGCAAGCCCGGCGGCGGACTCGGCTGGGCGTTCCTCGACCTGCTCCGACGGATCCACCGCAACGTGACCCGCCCGGTGGCCAACTGGGTCGGCGACCGTTTCGCGAGCCAAGGCGTCGTGCCCGGCACCGATCCCGCGCAGGTCTATGTCGGCATCGCGATCCGCGCCCGCCGGCCGAAGTAACCCAACGTGACGCTCATGAAACTCCCAAGAACCGCACTGCTGCTGTTGGCCGCTTGGAACTGCGGGGCGGGCGAGTTTCGGAATCTGGGGTTTGAGGACGGCGAACGGCCCTTCTTTCTTCCCGGCTGGACGACGGTTCAACCGGTCGGTCTCAACGTGACCCGGCCGTTTGAAGATTCGTCCAGCATTCTGGATTCGAGTTACCGCAACACGACCCAGCCCGCGAGTCCTGCCAAGGTTCCGGTCGTGGGCACCTACTCGCTCGGCATCTGGCCATCGGCCCAACCCGATTCAATCAGCGGGATTCCGCCCGGCTTCACCCTGAAGCAGACCGGCGACATTCCGGCGGAGGCCCAATCCCTGCGGTTCCTTTACGCCGGTCCGGGTGACTTCAAAGTCTATGTCGGCGGGTCCGAGCGGTTGGTCCACTTCACGCAGAGCCTGCCCAGCGGTGACCCGGAAATCCCTTCGCTCGATTACTTCGTCGTGGATGTCGGTCTGTTTGCCGGCCAGACCGCCGAACTGCGCTTCGAGTTCTTCAGCTTCGGCAACTATCCCGGCCAGGATGGTGGCCCCATTCCCGGCCGGCCCGACGCCAAGTTCCACGTCCTCGACGACCTCAGCTTCAGCCCGCTGCCCGCCGTGCCGGAACCGGCCACGTGGGTCTTGGCGGTCGTGGGTGGTGTCGCCGGGCTTGTCGGGTGCCGCCGCCGCTGGCCGTGAAATCGTGCCGGGAGCGGACATTCGTCGGTCCGGCTCCGTTCCTTGTGCCTTGCTCCCGTCTTGGCGCTGCCGTCTGCTTGGGCGCATGAAATCCCGGATGTGGACCTTGGTGGGAGCGTTGTGCCTGGCGCTGTCGGTGCCGGCCCAGTCCCCGGCCGTCAGGCAGGGCGCGGAACTGCTGAAGACAGATTTGCTCGGGGTCTTTGCGCATCCCGACGATGAGACCGGCGTGGCGGGCACGCTGGCGCACTACGCGCTGGGGCAAGGCAAGGTCGTGGCCAACGTCTATTGCACCCGCGGGGAAGGGGGCGGAAACATGGTGGGCACCCAGGCCGGGCCGGCTCTGGGCGTGCTGCGCGAGGCGGAGTTGCGCGACTGCCTGAACCGTCTTGGCGTGCGTTACGCCTATTTCCTCGGCCGCGAAGACTTCGCCTACACCGAGAGCCTCGCGATCACGCTGGAGAAGTGGGGTCACGAGGACGCGCTCCGGCGGCTGGTGCGCCTGGTGCGGTTGCTGCGGCCGGAAGTCATCGTGACGATGAATCCGGCCCCCAATCCGGGACAGCATGGCAACCACCAGGCGGCGGGACTGCTCGCGATCGAGGCCTTCACCGCTGCCGGCGATCCACAGTGGTTCCCGGAACAACTGACCAAGGAGGGCCTGTCGGTGTGGCAGCCAAGGAAGCTGTATTACGGCGGTCCGGCCGGAACGGGCGCGACGTTGGACCTGTCGAAGCCGTTGCCCGGTGGCGGCACCGCGGGCGAGATCGCGGGTCAGGCACTGGCAAACCATCGTTCCCAGGCCTTCGGCAGTTTCGCGAACTCCCCGTGGCTGCGCCGGCCGCAGAGTTTCACGCTGGTCCAGAGCGTGGTGCCGTTTGCAACCGACGAGACCGACCTGTTCCGGGGCCTGCCGGTGACGGGCGAACCCCAGCGAATCTTGGCGGCGGGCGACGAGCCGGCCGCGGCGGGAATCGAGCTGCGATTCGTGCCCCGGCCGGCGGTGGATCACTACCAGCAGTGGGTCGCCTGGCAGCGCATCGGCCATGTGGCAGCGCAATATGTCACTGATCTGCCGGTGACCGCGGGGGTGATCAACGACCTCTTCCTCTACACGGTTAATCCGACGACCGAAGGGGTGAACGCCACCGTGCGGTTCACCGCGCCGCCCGGCTGGCAGCTCAATTTCGAGGAGGTGAACATGCGCTTCTCCGCGCAGCGGACGAACCGGATGCGCGTCATCGTGACGCCGCCCGAAGGCCGTCCGGCGGATGGCGAACTGGTGGCGGTGACGACGGTGCTGGGGCGTGAACTGCGCGCCACGGCCCGGCTCCATCCGGTCCCAAGGCTACGCGTGCCGACGGTGGTGGAGCTGCCCCTGAGTGCGGGTGATTCCGCGAGGTGGGCAGCCTTGCCTGCCCACGCGATCGCCCCGGCGTTGACGTGGCAGGGCACGGTGACGAACGCGGCGGATTGCAGCGGTGAGTTCCGCGTGGCGCACGATCGCACCAACGTGTTCGTCGAGGTGCGGGTCCGCGACGACCGGGTGGTCAGCAACATCGAGCCCAACGACATCAAGGGTCACTGGCGAAGCGACTCGGTGGAGCTGTGCTTCGATCCCCGGGGCGGTGCCGAACACACGCTCGGCTGCTACAAGGTCGGCATCTTCCCGTTCGACACGACCGGAGCGGTTCGGGCGGCCCGCGACGCCGACGCACGGCCGGGCGACGTCGCCGAATCCGCACCCGGCACCCGGCTGGTTTCGTGGAAGACGGAGGACGGCTACGCGATCCGGGCACTGATCCCCTTCGCGGAGATCGGGCTGAAGCCGACCAAGGATGAGCGGGAGTTCGGCTTCAATGTGCTCCTCTACGACGGCGACAAGCCCGATGCCGCCAAAGGCGAGAACATCAACCGTTCCCGGCTGGCGTGGTCGCCCCGGCCCGGCGTGCAGGGCCGTCCGGAAGACTGGGGCCGGGCGAAGCTGGAATGAAGGCGGCGGCCGCCTCGGGCGCCTGCCGGTTTCATTGAGAGTTCGGGTTGACTGGTTGCGAGGGATGGGGTGGCCCCGTTGAATCCGCGCTTGGAACCTCCACTTGCCCGATGGAAATCCGTCTGCGATTTCATCCGCAGAACAGTTGAAACAATCCCGCTGCGGGCGGGTTAACACAGCATCAGTCAGGAGAACACACCATGGCCTCAATGCACGAAATCGACTTCAAGATCTACGGTGACGACATGCAGTTCGTGGAAATCGAACTGGACCCCATGGAGGCGGTCGTCGCCGAGGCGGGCGGCATGATGTATATGGAGGATGGCATTCAGATGGAGACCATCTTCGGCGACGGTTCGCAGCAGAACAGCGGTTTCCTGGGGTCACTGCTCGGCGCCGGCAAGCGCCTGCTGACTGGCGAGTCGCTGTTCATGACGGTGTTCCTCAACCGCGGCATGGGCAAAAAGAAGACCGCGTTCGGCGCGCCGTATCCGGGCAAGATCGTGCCGGTTCATCTCGCGGAGCTCGGGGGTGAACTGATCGCCCAAAAGGACTCGTTCCTGTGTGCGGCCAAGGGCGTCAGCGTCGGCATCGCCTTCAACAAGAAGATCGGTGCGGGCCTGTTCGGTGGCGAAGGCTTCATCATGCAGCGCCTCACGGGTGACGGCTGGGCGTTCGTCCATGCCGGCGGCACGATGATCAGCCGCGACCTGCAACCCGGCGAAACGCTTCGGGTGGACACGGGCTGCGTGGTTGCGTTCACGCCCACGGTGGACTTCGACATCCAGTTCGTCGGCGGGATCAAGTCGGCGTTGTTTGGCGGCGAGGGACTGTTCTTCGCGACGCTGCGGGGGCCGGGCCGCGTGTGGCTCCAGTCGCTGCCGCTGAGCCGCATGGCGGACCGAATTGTGATGGCCTCCCGGGTGGCCGGACGGGGCGGTCGCGAAGAGGGTTCGGTGCTGGGTGGTCTTGGGTCCCTGCTGGACGGTGACAACCGTTGAAGTGCTCCTTCGTGGGAGTTGTCAGCGGACAGCCGCAGTGGAACCGGCCTCGGGAATCTCCTGCTTCCAGTCCACTTCGTAAACCTTCACGGCCTGCCGGAAGCCTTTTACGGTGACCGGTTCGAGGGCGCGACAGCGTTCGGCCACCTCCGGAGCGAGGCGTTCCAAGTCCCGGAAGGTGCCTTCGCCGATGATGATGCGGCTGCGGCCGGAAACACCTTCAAGGCGCGAAGCGAGGTTCACTTCGCGGCCGAACACCGTGTAGTTCACGATGTGGGCGTCACTGCCCATCAGCCCCACCGTGGCGGTGCCGGTGTTGATGCCGGTGCCGAGGGAGAGCAGCGAAAGCAGCGGCAGCGGCTCTTCCCCGCGGGCGGTGCGTTCGCGGTTTTCCGCGACCCGCCGTTCGTTTTCCCGGGCGCGGCTCTCATTGAGGTGCCAGATGGCCCGCTGGGCTTCAATGGCGGCAAGCACGCCTTCCACGGCATGACGGGGATTGGCGGCAGGAGCGCCCCAGAAGGCCATCACGCAGTCGCCGATGTATTTGTCGAGGGTGCCACCGTGCAGCTTGATCACATCGGCGATGGCGGCGAGATACTGGTTCACCGTGGCGAGCAGCTCCTCGGCTTGGGTGTCAAAATACGCCTCAGCTTCCACCGAAGGCAGCTGGTGCTGGGCAACGTAATCCTCGGCGGCGGCCTGGACCCGGTCGGTCATTTCGGTGAAGCCGCGCACATCGGCGAAGAACACGGTGATCTCGCGGCGGGCACCGCCGAGGCCAAGCTGTTCGGCCTTTAGCAACTCTTGGACGACATTGGGCGAGACGATTTTGGCGAAGACGGACCTCACCCGGTGGCGTTCGCGTTGCTCGAAGACCGTCCGGTAAGCGAGCGTGACGCCATGGCTCAGCAGCAATCCGGCGCCCAGCGGATGCGCAATCGGCAGCCACAGGTGGTAGTGCCTGAAGACCAAAACGGTCCCGGCGAGATAAGCCAAAGCCGCGATTGTCACGGTGAATACCGCGATGCTGGTCCGAAACCGCCATGTGGCGATCCCCGCAAAAAAAGCGAAGGCAGCGGCAATGGCGGCTTCCTGTGTTGCGGTCAGGCGGATGACGAACTGGTTGCGGAGAATGGACTGGGCGACGTTGAGATAAACTCCGACCAGGTAGTCCCGCTGATCGAGCGGCGTGGCCCCGCGGTCGGTGAGATTGTCGCCGAGGGCGGTGGAACCGACCAACACGAGCTTGTCCTTCCACGGGGCGGGCAACTCTGCGTTGTGGTTGCTCTGCCGAACTGAATCCTGGGCCAGCACGTCCTCGAAATTGCGGGCCGGAACCTCGCTCACATCTAACGCCCACCGGATCAGCAGGTTGTTGGCGGCATCCACCGGAATCCGGACCGAAGCGCCGTTGGTGAGGGGGAATTCAATGCGTCCCGGAGCGAATGTTGCCTCGGCGGGGTCGAACCCCATCTTGGCGGCAGCCAGCAGAATTCCCATGTTCCAAACGCGGTGAGACTCGAGGGCCGAAAGTTCAATCCGCCCCCGCGAAAAATTGGTCACCGCACTGGCATCGCGGGCGGTGCCCAACACGATGGCGCCGTTGGTTCCCAACGGGACCGAGTTGGTTTCGAACTCCAGATGGTTGATGAACTCAACCCGGTCGCTGCCGTTCCACCGCACTTCCAATCCGCGTCGATCTGCGAACCGCTGGACCGGCGCGCTGACGAACCGGTGCTCCAAGAAAGCCGGAATTCGTCGGGTCACGCCATCGCTGTCCACCGTGCGGTCAACGCCGCCCAAGGTAACGCCGCTGCTGCGGAAGATGGGTGCCGGCGGCTTCCCGAGCGCACAGGCGAGGATGGCCGGGCCGGAATCCTTCAATTGTGCCGCGAAGAAGGCGTCCGAACCCGTCGCTGTTCCATCCGGCAATTCTACCGGCGGATGATCCTGACGTTCGCCCCCCAAAATGATGTCGAAGCCAACCATGGCAACTCCCTCGGCATGCAGGGAACGCAGAACCCGACCGTAAAGTTTTCGCGGAAGCAGCAGGCCATAGGCTTCACCCAACGGGTATCCTCGGCGAAGCCGTTCCACGGAGGAATCCTGAATGGCAACCAACGCCAGATCAGCCGGCTGTTCCTTGGCCCGCCGCTTGGCCCACGACACCCGCCAGTCGTAGAGGTTCAACTCGATCAGTTGCAGCGGATCAAAGCGCAGGGCGGCCGCGCGGCCAGAGCCTTGAGCCACGGAGACACGGTCGTAGGCAGTGCGGGACAGGAACAGCCAGACTGCGGCAAACATCCCGACCACGGGCACAATCAGCCATGGCCGGCCTGTGAGTTTTCTGTGCCACTGTCTGGACATAGCCGACTGCCAAAAACAAAACCCGAAGCAGAACGCTCTGCTTCGGGTTTTCGCCTAATGGGTGGTGAAGAAACTCACTCGCCCGTCGCGTTTCCCTGTCTACCCGCGTTGGAACCGGTCGGTGACACAAAGATCACCGGGCCAGCGGCAGGCGTGACCGGAGTGGTCTGCAGACCTACAGCCGGAGGAATCGCACCTGCGGGAACGTCGCGGACTTCCACCAAGGAAGGATCGAAGAACTGCCCAGCCGAAACCGTATACTTGACTTCGCGACCCGTCCGGGGATCGCGGTAGGTCACATCCACCACACCTTCCCAAACATACACGGTGCCGTCCTCCCAGATGGTAAAGGTGGTGCCGCGAATCGCCGCCGTCGCTGTCGGAGTCTTGACGATGTAGGAGGACTGAGACGAGGTCTTCTTGACGAAACCTTCGATCTTGCCCTTGCTGACCGTGAATTTGGTGCTGATCACGGGTTCGGATCCAGCATTGTCGAAGGTGAGGTCATCAATGGAGACGGAGCTGAGCTCCAAAACCTTCGCGGTGGGTCCATTGACTCCCAAGTCCAGAACGGCTTCCGCGGCGGCACCGGTGACAATCACCGATCCGGGACCACCTACACTGCCGACACGGGCAGGCTGGCCACCGAGAGTTACATTGCCTTTGACGGAGGTCACCTTGGCCGAACCGGTCTGAGGCGCAGCTGTCGCGATGGACACGGCTGCCGCAGCGGCGGCGCAAAGGCCGACAAGATGTTGGAAGCGACCAAACTTGTTCATGATTAAGCCTTTTTGGAAATTCGAGTTCTTAACGCGGCGCAGCCTAAGTTTCAGGGATGCAAAGTCAACGCCATAATTCCCGACTACCTTGTCGGGGCGTGACTTGGACGTATCCTGAAATTCCCAGACGGCGATTTGAACCCCTGTGTGCCCGAGAACGCCGCCCGGTTCAACTCCGAACTTGTCCCTTTGGCCAATTTCTGCGATTCACTCTCCAAGCAGTGAACGTCTCAATTGGCATCCGGATTCTGATTTCCGCGCGGCAGCGGCGCTAAACGTGTTTTCCGGAGACCGAAAACCCCGTTCCGCCCGCCGGAACGGGGTTTTCGGTTTCTGACGGCAAGGCCAGGCGGTGAAGTCGGTAAAGCAAGCAGTGTCCTTTCACTCCATGAAGTCCAATCAGGTTGAAATCTACGATACCACCCTCCGCGATGGCGCGCAGGCGGAAGGCATCAACTTCTCGCTCGCGGACAAGCTGCGAATCGCCGAGCGTTTGGACCAGTTTGGGGTGCATTACATTGAGGGGGGCTGGCCGGGGTCGAATCCCAAGGACTTGGAATTCTTCCAGCAGGCCGCTCGTCGTCGTTGGAAAAGCGCCCGGATTGCCGCCTTCGGGTTCACCCGGAAGAAGGGAATGGCCGTCGAGGAGGACCCGCAAGTGCGCATGCTTCTCGATGCGCAAAGTCCGGTGGTGACCATCGTCGGGAAGACTTGGCTCCTGCACGTCTCCGAGGTGCTCCGGGTCCGGCCGGATGAGAATCTGGGCATGATCGCCGACACCATCCGCTTCCTGAAGGACCACGGAAAGACGGTGGTCTATGACGCGGAACACAGCTTCGACGGCTACAAGGATCAGCCGGAATACGCCCTAGATACCTTGCTGGCGGCGGAAAAGGCCGGCGCGGATGTAATCTGCCTGTGCGACACCAATGGCGGTTGCCTGCCCGCCGAAGTGGCCCGCATCACCGCCATTGCCCGGGGCCAATTGACGGCGCGCCTGGGCATTCATACCCACAATGACGCCGGATTCGGCGTCGCCAACGCCATCGCGGCGCTGGATGCCGGCGCGGATCATATCCAGGGAACGATCAACGGCTATGGCGAACGGACGGGTAACTGCAACCTGATCAGCATCATCCCGACCGTGCACTTCAAGCTGGGCCGCCGGGGTGTGCCGGTGAAGTCCCTGCCGAAACTGAAGGAGCTTTCCGAGTTCGTGGATGAGATTGCCAATGTCCGCCATGATCCCCGGCAGCCGTGGGTCGGCCAGACGGCGTTCGCGCACAAGGGCGGCATCCATGTGCATGCGATCGAACGCGTGGCGCGCAGCTATGAGCACATCCAGCCCGAGGCGGTGGGCAATTTCCGACGGGTCCTGGTCAGCGACATGTCCGGTCGCACCAACATCCTCCTGAAAGCCGCCGAACTGGGCTTCAAGCTGGCTCCCGACGCGCCCGAGACCCGGGCAATCACTTCCCGCGTAAAGGAACTTGAAGCACAGGGCTACGAATACGAGGCGGCGGAAGCGTCGCTGGCCCTGCTGATCCGCGGAGTGCTGGATCACAATCCCGAATTGCTGTTCAGCGTGGATGACTATCACGTTTCCATGCGGGGCAATTCCAAGACCTCCACCTGTGAGGCGACCGTAAAGGTCAGGGTTGGCCGCGAAGTCCATCACACCGTGGCGGATGGCGATGGGCCAGTGAACGCGCTTGATGGGGCCCTGCGTTCCGCCTTGGCGAAGTCCTTCCCGAAGCTCAAGAACGTGAGTCTGACCGACTACAAGGTTCGGATTCTGGACGGTATCGCGGGCACAGGCGCCAAAACCCGGGTCCTCATCGCCAGCACCGACGGGAAACGCCAGTGGGGAACCGTCGGCGTCAGCGAAAACATCATCACCGCTTCGCTGCAGGCACTGGTGGATTCGCTCGAGTATGCCCTGCTAATAATACTAGGTTAAGTAGTCTTGATTCAGCTGGCGGCCAGTGCCAAACTGTCCTGCATGACCGCGAAGGAACTGGCGGGCGTGGAGTCCCGTTTGGACGGTTTTCTGTGCGGGTTGCTC
>Ga0169931_10000237_pt1 | contig 88214 bp, 75 predicted proteins | sample Kivu_15m_20L_FD_129675 | JGI IMG/M metagenome (GOLD analysis project Ga0169931, IMG submission 129675) | Freshwater microbial communities from Lake Kivu, Western Province, Rwanda to study Microbial Dark Matter (Phase II) - Kivu_15m_20L... | ecosystem: Environmental > Aquatic > Freshwater > Lake...
GGATCGCCTCGTGCGCGGTGTCGCACGGCGAGCTCACGATCAGCGTGGCCAATTCGCAGGACGTGTCGCAGCCCAACGCCCTCAGCAAGGGCGGCACCACGGCGGTGACTTCCCGGACCGACACGCAGATCAATGAGGCCAAGGCCAGGCTCATCACGCTCAACGAGATGCCCACCATCGAACAGGTGGCGTCCGGCCTGAATTCCATCGGAGTCACGCCGCGCGACATGATGTCCATCTTCCAGTCGCTCAAGGAAGCGGGAGCGCTCCAGGCCGAACTCATCATGCGCTGACCATGATCTCCTCCCTCTCCAACCCGGCAGTCAACGCGGCCCGCCTGACCCCGGAACAGGTCGCGGACAGCCCGATGCTCTCCGAGCGAGAAAAGCTCTCCGAAATGAGCCGGCAGTTCGAGGCGGTGCTGCTCCGGCAAATCCTGACCGAGGCACACAAGCCGGTCTTCAAATCGTCCATGGCGCTGGGCTCCGCCGCCTCATCGGTCCATCAGGACATGCTGATCACTGAGATGGCAAAACAGATTACCCAAGGGCCGGGAACCGGCTTGGCCACCCAACTGACCCGCGACCTTGGCCGGCAGTCCAAGTCAGACGCGCAGGCGGCCTGCGAACACCATGCCGCCAGCAACCAGCTCAACTCCCTCTCAAACGGTCTGCCGGCCGCCACCTCTTCCCAGTCATGGACACGCTGAAACGCCTGATAAACCTCCTCCGCGAGGAACTGAAGCACTACGGCGAGATGCTGGCCCGGCTCGACCACCAGCAGGACCTCGTCATCCGCCGCGCGTCCGAAGATTTGGTGGGCAGCGTGGCTTCCGTGCAGGCCCAGGCCACCGCCATCCAGGAGGCCCGGGCATCCCGGGAACAGGCCCAGATCCAACTGGCCAACGAAATCGGCATTGCCGAACCCACCTTCGCGAGCCTGATTCCCCGCCTGCCCGCTGACTACCGGCCGCTGATCTCCGCCCTCGTGGACGAGAACAACGAACTGCTCATACGGGTGCAGCAGCGCGCCCGGCAAAACCACCTGCTGCTCTCCCGTTCGGTCGAGTCCATGCAACGCCTCATCAACACGCTGCTGCCGGCTCCGCCCACGGTCGTTTACAACGGCGGTGGCCACCGCTCCTCACCGGCCCTGCCCGCCCGGGCCACGTTGCTCGAAGTCGTCGGCTGAACCGCAATCCCCTTCCCTGTCATGCCTGGTCTCCTCGACAGCCTCAGCCTCGGTTCCCGGGCGATGCAGACCCACCAGAAGGGCGTCTCGGTCGCAGGCCACAACCTCGCGAACGTCAACAACACCGCCTACGCCCGCCAGCGCCTCAACGTCGCCACGGCCACCCCGACCACGAGCGCCCACGGACCGCTCGGCAACGGCGTGGAGGGCACGGCGGTCACCCAGGTCCGCAGCGAAATCCTCGACCGGTCCATTCAGGTCGAAACCAGTGCCCGCGGTGCCCTTGAGGCTCAACAGGAGGCGCTGCAGCGTGCCGAGGCCGGATTGGGCCAGCCGCTCGACGGTTCGGCGGACGGCTCCAAGGGACTCGCCGGCCGGCTTTCGGAACTGTTCCAAGCCTTCCAGGCCGCGGCCGCGTCGCCCAGCGGTTCGGCCGAACGCGGTTTGCTGATCCGCCAGGCCACGGACCTCGCCAACCAATTCCGCGAGGTGGATCAGCGTCTCGGCGTTGTCACGGATTCGCTGAACGAATCCGTCGCCACCGACGTGACCGAGGCCAACGTTCTGTTGGGCGAGATCGCCCGCCTCAACGAACAGATCGGTAGGGCCGAGCTGGCCAACGGCAGCACTGCCAACGACCTGCGCGACCTGCGCCAGCAGAAGCTCGAATCGCTGTCCCGGCTAGTGAAAGTGGACACCGCCACCAACGATCAGGGCGGCCTGGAAATTTCCGTGAACGGCACCACGCTCGTCAGCGGCAACCAGGTGACCGACCAGTTGGAGACGTTCGCCGATGCCGACGGCAAGGTCCTGGTCCGGACGGCCGGCGAGGGAACCGAAATCAGCCTGACCGGCGGACGCATCCGGGGAACCATCGAGGCGAGAGACGGTGCTGTCGCCAGCCTGCGCGCGCAGGTCAACCTGACGGCCGGCCGGCTGATCGCCGAGGCAAACGCCATCCATCAGCACGGCTTCGGGCTCAATGACACCACCGGGGCCGACCTCTTCTCCGGCACCAGCGCGGCCGACATGGCGGTCAATCCGGACCTCATCCGCGAACCCGCCAGGCTTCAGCTCGCCTCCGAGGCCGGCGCGAAGGGTGACGGCAAAGTGGGACTCCAGTTGGCCCAGTTGGCGAACCGCTCGCTGGCGGAACTTGGCGACCGGACCGTCGGACAGAACTTCAACCAGGCCGTCGCCGATCTCGGCAGCGCGGTTGCGAGCGTCAACAGCAACCTCGCGGACCAGCGCCTCGTGGACGGCATGCTCACCAGCCAGCGCCAATCGGTGAGCGGAGTGTCCCTCGACGAGGAGATGACGGACCTGATGAAATACCAGAAGGCCTATGCCGCCTCTGCCAAGCTGATCACCACCATTGACGAGATGCTCGATAACGTCATCAACCTCAAACGCTGACCCGCCACCGCACGTCCGCTGAGAGACACACCAAAGGAGGGACCAGACCATGCGCGTCGCGACCAACCAGTTCTCAAATTCGCTCATCAACCAGCTCGGCAAGCTCTCCACCCGCCAGGAACGTCTCCACTCCGAGGCCGCCAGCGGCAAGCGGCTGCAGTCGGTTGCGGACGATCCCGTCGCCACGCGGCGTCTGCTGGATCTGCAGGCCGAATCCGGTGCGGTCGCCCAATACCAGAAAAACATCGGCCGGCTGCAGGATTCGGCGAACGCCGGCTACTCCAGCCTCCGTTCGGTCCAGAAGATCTCCGGCCGCGCCGGCGAGATCGCCACGCTCGCGGACGGCCTGAAGACTCCCGAGCAGCTGCGGACCTACGCCACCGAAGTCAACAAACTCATTGACCAAGCTGTCAGCGAGTTGAACCGCAAGCAGGGCGACAGCTACCTCTTCGGCGGCACCCGGACCGATCAGCCTCCCTTCACCGTCGAGAAGGACGCCAACGGGCAGATCACCGCCGTCACTTTCGAGGGCAATACCGCGGGCAACCCCTCGGAGATCGCCGCCGGAGTGGCGTTGACCGCCAATGTTCCCGGGGCCAATTCCTCAGGCGAAGGCGCACGCGGCCTCGTTGCCGACAGCCGCCACGGCGCGGATTTTTTCGGGCATTTGATTTCCCTCCGCGACAACCTGCTCGCGGGCAACACCCAGGCGATCGCTGACACGAGCCGCGCGGAACTCGCCGCGGACGAGGACAACCTCCTCTACCACCTCGGCGAATACGGCGCGACGCTGTCCCAGTTGGAAACCGCCAACGCCTCGGCGGCTCATCTCAAAGGCGAACTCATGGGCGAAACCTCCCGCACAGCGGACGCCGACCTCGCCGAGACATTGGTGCGATTGAACGAGACCCAGACCGCCTATCAGGCCACGCTGCAAAGCGCGTCGAAGCTGATGAACCTCTCGCTGATGGACTACTTGCGCTGAGGCCGCTCCAGCGGGTGCCACCGGGACCGCCAGTCAAACCACTCCGTGCCCCGGAACTGCTTCTTGTAGTCCATGGACGGGCAGTCAAGAAACGCGTAACCGGGATGATAGAGCCTCGCTCCCCGGCGCCGGGCCTCAGCCATTTCCCAGATCATCGTCGCAATGCCGAGACTCCGTCGCGAGAACTCCGGGTCGAAGACCGCATAGACGCTGGACACGCACTCCGAGCCGAGGTCCAGGAAACTCGCCGCGATCAGCCGCCCCCGAAACCGCGCGGTGATTTCCAGCAGGGCACACGGGTAGGCGGCCAGATCATGGCCGAAGAACTCCGCCAGCGAAGGCGGAATGTCTTCCCGGAACCGCGTGCGGTGCTGGCAAAACAGTTCCTCGCGCTCCGCGTCGAGCCGGGCCGGTGCTGCGGACACCTCAAGGTCGGCATTCCGCCGCAGGATGCGGCGCTGACTGGCCGTCAGTTCACAACGGCCGAGATCCACCCGCACCGGCTGAACCCAGCGCAGGGACAGATTGCCGAAGAAAAGCGAATAGCGGAAGAAGGTCCGTCCAAAATGGCGCCAGCCCAGGTTCAACAGTTGGTCCAGCCGCTCCGCAGACACCGCATTGCAGTTCATCTCCTCCATCACCAGCGGACACCGCAGCGGCCGGTCCCGCAGGGCTTCGGACTGTGAGGATGCCTCCACCCGGAAAGTTTCACCGCGAACACCGCGCAAAACAAGCCGAGCCCAGCGGTCATTCTGGCCACGGGCGACTCTTTCCCGAGTGGATGCGTGTCCATCGACGGCGAAACTGAAAGCGGCCGCGAGTTCCAGGTCGCGATAGGTCAGGTCGGAAACAGCTCGGGCGCGACCTGTCGCGCCAGTGCCAGCGAGCGTTCGTAGGCGGACTTGGCTGTGCCGCTGCGGATCGCCTCTGCGGTCATCGCGCGGGCTTCGTCCACTTTCAGCCGCCGTAGGAGGAACTTCGCCGCCGGCACCACCGCGGGCGTGGCGCTGAGTTCTTGGACTCCCAAACCGACAAAGAGCGGGATCACCGCGGGATCACCCGCCGCCTCGCCGCAGACGCCCACCCAGCAGCCGTGCTCGCGGGCGGCCTCGACCGTCATCTGCATGAGGCGCAGCACGCCGGGATGCGACACCTGGTGAAGGTGGGCGACGCGTTCGTTCATCCGGTCCACTGCGATTGTGTATTGGGTCAGATCGTTGGTGCCGAAGCTGAAGAACTTCACATGCGGAGCCAGCAGCGGCGCAATCAGGGCCGCCGATGGCACCTCGATCATCATGCCAACCTCCATCTCCCCGTCGAACGGCACGCCGGCGTTCCGGAGTTCGCTGCGGCACTCGTCGAGCAGGGCGTTCGCCGCGAGCAACTCGTCGAGCGACGAGATCATCGGATACATCAGCTTCACGTTGCCGTGGGCGCTGGCCCGCAGGATCGCGCGGAGCTGCTGCCGGAACTGCGCCGGCCGGTCGAGGCTGATCCGGATGGCCCGCCAGCCGAGGAAGGGGTTCTCCTCCCGGTGTGCGTCTTCCGCCGGAAGTTTGTCACCCCCCAGGTCGAGGGTGCGGATCACCACCGCCGCCGGCGCCAGCGCAGCGGCGGCGTCACGGTAGGCGACATACTGCGCCTCTTCGTCCGGGGCTTCCGGCGACTTCAGGAACAGAAACTCCGTGCGGAAAAGCCCGACCCCTTCTGCACCGGCATCCTTAACCGCAGTGGCATCCGCCGGGTCATCGATGTTGGCTGCAAGAATGAGCTTCGTGCCGTCAAAAGTGACCGCCGGCTGATCCCGCAGGTCGCGGAGCCGCTGCTCGAAGGCCGCCCGTCGTTCCCGGATCTGGCCGTATTGGAACAGCGTCGCGTCGGTCGGGTTGAGGATCAGCGTGCCGCTGTGCCCGTCCAGCAGCGCATACTCCCCGGACCGCACCAGTCGGGTCGCCTGCCCCAGCCCAACCACGGCGGGTATCCGGAGCTTGCGCGCCATTATGGCAGTGTGGCTGGTCTGCCCACCGCCATCGGTCGCAAAGCCAAGGACTTTGCTCCGGTCCAGCAAGGCCGTGGCGCTTGGCGAGAGATCTGGCGCCACCACAATCACGGGCTCGGCCAGCCGGCTCAGGTCGGAAGCGGAGGCTACGCCCATCAGGTTGTTGAGCACACGGTGCTCGACGTCCCGCACATCGGCGGCCCGCTCGCGCAGGTAGTCATCGTCCACCGCGGCCAGCGCGTCGGCGTATTTTCCGGCGACTTCGTGGAACGCGGACTCGGCGTTGCGCCGACGTTCCGCAATGCCGCGGTTCACCTCGTCCAACAGGGTGGGATCATCGAGGACCAAGAGCTGCGTCTCGAAGATCTCCGCCTCCTTCGCACCCATGGCTGAAGAGACCTGCCGCTGAACCTCGTGCAATTCCTGGCGGGTCTCCATCAACGCCCGCTGAAACCGCCCCAGTTCACCGGCCACCTCGGATTCGGCCAGTTCCCGTTCTGGCAATTCGGCCGGTCCGTGGCCGATCACCAGCACCCGGGCGTGGACCACTCCGCCGGCGGCTGCAATGCCCGGAAAGGATCGCTCGCCGGTGGTCGGGGAAGACTGGGCTGAAGCAGGCACTTGATTGGCGCTCAGTTGAGCTTAAGGAAGTTGGCGAGCAGCGTCCGGCCGCTTTCGGTCAAAATGCTCTCCGGATGAAATTGCAACCCCCAGATGGGCAGACTGCGATGTTTCAGCCCCATGATCTCGTCCTCGACGGTCCAGGCGGTCACCTCGAGTTCGGCCGGGATGGTGTCACGCTTGGCCACCAGCGAGTGATAGCGGGTGGCGTTGAACGGGTTGGGCATGCCTGCGAACAGGTCCTTGCCGTCGTGAAAGATCGGCGAGGTCTTCCCATGCATCATGCGATAGTTGACCACGACCGACGCCCCGAAGGTGTGGGCGATGCACTGGTGCCCGAGGCAGACGCCCAAAATCGGCACCCGCCGGTCGGCGAACGCCCGGATCAGCTCGTTTGACAGCCCGGCTTCCCGCGGCGAGCACGGACCGGGCGAGATCAGCACCCGTTCGGGCCCGAGGGAGAGGGCCTGCTCAACGCCGATCTGGTCGTTGCGATGCACCTGCATGTCCACGCCCATCTCGCCCAAGTATTGGACGAGGTTGAAGGTGAACGAGTCGTAGTTGTCTATGACCAGCAGCATGGACAGGGAGGCTAAGCGGGTTGGAAACACTTGGGAAGCCGGCAGACCAAAGCCGCCGGCGCCGGAAGGTCAGGTTCGCACCGCGGGCCGCGGCCACGTAAGTATCACCACGGCGACCACGATCACCGCCGCCGCCAGCAGCATCGGAGAAGTCACCTGTTCGCCCAACAGGGCCCAGCCAAGGAAGACGGCGATGACCGGATTGACGTAGGCGTAGGTGGAGACCTTGGCGGGTGAGACCACCTCCAGCAGCCAAACGTAGGCGCTGAAGCCGATCCATGACCCAAAAACGATGAGATAGGTCAGCGCGGCGAACGACCCGCCGGACACTGCCGTGGCGTCGAACTCAGCCAGTTCGCCCCGCGCGACTGCGGTCACGCACATCACCACGCCTCCGCCCACCATCTGCAGCGCGGCACCCATCCACGGTGACGGCGGTTTGTCGCTGTGCTTGGCCAGCATCGAACCGAACGCCCAACTCATCGTCGCCAGCAGGAGCGCCACGGCGCCGCTCCAGTGGATGCCGCCCGCACCGGTTTCCTGACGCGCGACCAGCAAACCCACGCCGGCGAGCCCCAGCCCTATGCCACTCCACACATGCCACGGAGGCCGCGATCCACCCGGACGCATCCAGTCGAACACCGCGAACCAGACCGGCACCGACGCGATGAACAGGGCGGCGAAACTGGAGGAAACGTGCTGCTCAGCCCAGACGACCAGACCGTTGCCACCGAGCAGCATCACCGCCCCGGCACCGAGGGAATTCCGGGCCTGACGCGCGGTCGGCCACGCCATGCCGCGGAACTTGAGCAAGGCCACCAACAGGGTTCCGGCGACGGCAAAACGGACACCACCGAGCAGGAAGGGCGGCAGGGTCTCCACGCCGATCCGGATGGCGAGGTAGGTCGAGCCCCAGATCAAATAGACCGCGGCAAAGGCCAGGATCACGAGGGATCGGGGCGGCCGGTGGGTCGGTTGGAGCTGGTCGTCTTTCATGTGGGCTTTCACCCGGAAACTGACGGACGGCGGAAACAAAAAACCCGCCGGCGTCAGCGGCGGGTTCTTGAATCAGTCAGTGTTCGGTCTGTTCAACGAATTCCCGCCTCCCCGGCCACGCGAATGGCCCACTTGGCCATCGGCCAGGCAGCAATGATGGCTACCGCGCGGTTCAGCGCGGCCGGCTGCATTGCTGGCGAAGAATTCGTCATAGGCGCGGGAGAGTTCGGCAAACTGCGGAACAATGTCAACGTCGCCGACACCTCAGTGCGCCGCCTTCTTCTTGCTGAAGACGTGGGTCGCGTGGCCGAAGAACACCTCGGCCGACTCCAAGATAGTTTCCGACAGGGTCGGATGCGGATGCACGATGGCCGCTAGGTCCTCCGCCGTCGCCTGCATTTCGACCAACACGGCGCCCTCGCCGATCAGTTCGCCGGCGCCATGACCGACCAGACCGACGCCGAGGATGCGGTGGGTGCCGGGTTCCAGAATCAGCTTGGTGAGCCCGTCCACGCGGTCGTAGGTCAGTGCACGACCGGAAGCGCCCCACGGGAACTTGGCCACTTCAACCGCGATGTTCTTGGCCTTGGCCTCCTGCTCGGTGAGCCCGACCCAGGCAACTTCCGGATCGGTGAACACGACGGCAGGCATGGCATAGTCCCGGTTCACCGCGCCGCCGTCACCGGCGAGGTTCTCAACGGCGATCCGGGCTTCCTTGCTGGCCTTGTGAGCCAACAGGATACCGCCCGCAATGTCGCCGATGGCGCAGATGTTCGGATCAGTGGTCTGCATCCGCTCGTCCACCTTGATGAAGCCCTTTTCGTCGCGTTCGACCTTGGTGTTCTCCAACCCGAGGTCGGCGCCGTTGGGCGCCCGCCCCACGGAAACCAGCACGCGGTCGTAGAGTTCCTCCAGCTTCTGCCCGTTGAACTCGCTGACGACCTTGATCTGTTTCCCGACCGTCTTCATCTCCAGCACCTTGGATTTGAGCCGGACTTCCTTGAAGGCCTTCTTCGCATACAGTGCGACCGGCCGCGCCAGGTCGGGATCGGCGCCGGCGAGGATGGTGTCGAGAGCCTCGATCACAGTGACCTTGGATCCGAGCGTCGCGTAAACGGTGCCGAGTTCCATGCCGATGTAACCGCCGCCAATCACGAGCAGGCTCTCCGGAATGTCCGGCAGTTCCAGCGCTTCGGTCGAGGTCATGACCCGCGGATTGCCAAGGTCAAAGGCTCGCGGCAGAGCCGGCTTGGAACCAATCGCGACGATCGCCTTTTCGAAACGGATGAACTGGTTGCCCTGCCCTTCGACCTCCACCCGCAGGGTGTTGGAATCCTCAAAGTGTCCGCGCCCATGGATCACGGTCACATTCCGCATCTTGGCGAGGCTGGCGATGCCGCCGCCGAGTCGTTCGAGGATTGAGTTTTTCCACGCCCGCAACGCTTCCAGGTCCAGCTTGGGCTCGCCGAAACTGATGCCGCGCTTGGCGGATTCCTTGGCCGTGTGGATGGCATGGGAGGCGTTCAGCAACGCCTTGGAGGGGATGCAGCCGCGATTCATGCAGACGCCGCCAAGCCGCGGATCGCGCTCCACCAGAATCACCTTTTTGCCGAGGTCGGCGGCATAGAAGGCCGCCGCGTATCCGCCCGGGCCGGCACCGACGACGACGATCTCCGTTTGAATGGGGTCCATGGTCTGAAATCAGAGGGCTACGTCTTCGGCCGGGAAATCCTGGAGTTCCTTCACCAGTTCCACCGTGAAGCGCGCCGCCGCGCCGCCGTCGATCACGCGGTGATCGTAGCTGACCGTGAGCGGCATCACCGGGCGGGCTTCGATCTTCCCGTCGGCCAACACGACCGGCTTCAGCGCGGTCTTGCCGAGACCAAGGATGGCAACCTCCGGCTTGTTGATGATCGGCGTGAAATGTCCGCCGCCAATCGCGCCCTGGTTTGAGATGGTGAAGGAACCGCCTTTCATGTCGTCCGCGCCCAGCTTCCGGTCGCGGGCTTTTTCGGCGATGACCGCGAGTTCGCGGGCCAATTCGAGCAGGGATTTCTTGTCCGCGTCCCGGAGCACCGGCACCAGCAGGCCGGCCTCGGTGTCCACCGCGATGCCGATGTGACAGTAGTGCTTCAACACGAGCGTTTCGGCCACCTCGTTGACGCTGGCGTTGAACTTCGGGTGCTTCTTCAACGCCTTGGCCAGTGCCTTGATGATGAACGGCGTCGGTGTGAGCTTGATCCCGGCGGCGGCGTAGGCGGCCTTGAACTGCCGGCGAAGGGCCTCAATGCGGCTCATGTCGGCCTCATCGAACTGCGTGACGTGCGGGAGCGAGACCTTGTTCTCCACCATGCGGGCGGAAATCACCTTGCGGAGCGCACTGAGCGGTTCGCTGGACACCGGACCGAACAGCGAAAAATCCGCGTTCACCGGCTCGAAAACCAGACCCTTGGGTTCATCGGCATGCCGGCCTGCCCGCGATACGCCCCGCTCGAGCCGCGACACGTAACGGGCCAAATCTGCCACCACCACCCGGCCTCCGGGGCCGGAGCCGCTCACGCGCGACAAGCGGATGCCGAGTTCACGCGCCACTTTGCGCACATAGGGCGAAGCGGCCGGTTCCGGACCGGAAACACCGTCGTCCTCGGGAACGAAATCGTCCTCCTCCACCTCGACCACCCGGGCCTCACGCCGGACCGGCGCAATAGGAGCTGCGGCAGCGGCCGGAGCGTTGGCGGGTGCAGCCGGAGCCCCCCCGCCACCCAAAGACAGGATGACGGTCCCCACGGTGATCTTTTGGCCCTCCTTCACGAGGATGGCGGTGACGGTTCCGGCGGCGGTGGACGCTATCGGTGCGACCGCCTTTTCCTGTTCGAGTTCGATGACAGTCTGGCCCACTTCGACCGTATCGCCCACTTTCACCAGTATGCTGGCCACGGTGCCGGAATCCGCCGTTTCACCGATTTTGGGGAGCTTCACATCCATAGAAAACCTGAGCGGCAAGTCTGGCGTAGAGTCGGAGACTGGCAAAAGGACTTTTTTGGTCGGGTTTTCAAATACCTGTTGCCGGAACGTCAGCAGGTAGGAATCTCCTGGGGCCAATGCCGCTCTCTTTGGTCCAAAGCCGCGTGCGCAACTTCCTCGAGCAGCTGGGTGAACTGTCCCAGCTCATAGGGGAAGCGGGCGCTTCACTGCGTCACCAACGGCCGTCCTGGCGGGACTTTATCGATCAACTTTATTTCGTCGGCGTCAAAAGCCAGAGCGTGGTCATCACTACAGGTGCGGCGACCGGCATGGTGCTCTGCGCCCAGACGTTCTTCCAGTTCCACAAGGTCAAGATGGACACCGCGACCGGCGCCGTTGTCAGTGTCGGAATGTCGAGCGAACTGGGACCGGTGCTGGCCGGCCTGATGCTTACGGCGCGGGTGGGCGCCGCCATGGCGGCGGAACTGGGCACCATGAAGGTCACCGAGCAGATCGACGCCCTGCGGACCCTTGCCACCCACCCGGTGGATTATTTGGTGGTTCCACGCCTGCTCGCCGCGGTGGTGGCCGGCCCGCTTCTGACCGCCGAGGCGATCATCGTCGGCATCGCCGCCAGCTACATGGTCGGCGTCAATCTGCTCGGCATCGAGGGAGCCTACTACCTCGCCTACATCAACCGCTACACCGAACCGCACGACGTGGTGATCGGCCTGATCAAGGCCACCTGGTTTGGCGGCATCATTGCGATGATCAGCTGTTACAAGGGCCTCACCTGTCCGCAGGGCGCCGAAGGCGTCGGCCGGGCGACCACGGAGGCGGTGGTGGCGGCAAGCATCACGATCCTGATCAGCAACTTCTTCCTCACGCTGTTCCTCACGCGGCTGTTCAACTGAGATGATCGAGGTCCGCAATCTCTGGAAGTCGTTCGGTTCGCAACCCGTGCTGCGGGGCGCGTCGCTGCGCATCGAAAGGGGCGAGGCTGTGGTCATCATCGGCCGTTCCGGTGGTGGCAAGAGCGTGCTGCTCAAACACCTGATCGCGCTGCTGCAGGCGGACCGGGGGGAGGTCATCATTGAGGGCCAGAACCTCTGCGAGCTCAACGAACGGCAGTTGCTCCGGGTGCGGCGCAAATTCGGCATGCTGTTCCAGATGGCCGCCCTGTTCGACTCCCTCACTGTTTACGAGAACGTCAGCTTCGTGCTGCGCCGCGAACGGAAACACACGGAGGCTGAAATGCGCCGCCTGGTGGCGGAGGCCCTGGAGATGGTCGAGCTGCCCGGCATCGAGCAGAAGAAGCCGGCAGAACTTTCCGGCGGCATGCGCAAACGCGTCGGACTCGCACGAGCGATCGTTTACCGGCCCGAAATAGTGCTCTATGACGAACCCACCACCGGCCTTGATCCCATCGCCGGCGCCCGCATTGACAGCCTCATCCGCCGCGTGTGGGAGCAACTCCACGTCACCAGCGTCGCGGTCACGCACGACATGCCCAGCGCCCGGCGCATCAGCGACCGCATCCTGATGCTGCATGACGGCGTGATCTATGCCGACGGCAAGACCGGCGATATTCTGACCTCGACGGATCCGATCATCTACAACTTCGTAAACGGCATACCCACCGTCCGTCCTGCGGCAACGGCGGCGCTCGCCGCAAATTCCCCCGAATTCTGACCCCATGGCCTCCTCCAATTCCCGCAAAGTCGGCCTGTTCGTGACCTTGGCGCTCGCGATCGTCGTCGCGCTGATCCTGAATTTCAGCAAGGGCCGCGGGCTGTTCACGCCCTCCTACACCGTCACCGTCATCGCCGAGAGTGTGGGCGGTCTGAAGCCCGGCGCCGCGGTGAGCATGTCGGGCGTGCCCATCGGCAGCGTGATGGCGATTGAGCTCACCGCGGACCGGCGGGCGGTTTCCATCTCCTGCCGAATCCTCAGGCGTTATGAGGTGTATTCGGACGCGAAGTTCGACATCGAAACCTCGGGCTTCCTCGGCGACCAGTATGTCTCCATCGTCCCGGTGGAGAACAAAGGGGACACCCTCAAGGAAGGCGATACCGTAAAGGCCCAGTCGCCGTTCAACCTTCAAGAGGCGGCCCGGTCGGCCACCCATTTGCTGACCAAACTCGACGCCGCCGTGGACCGCATCAATGGCGCCATCGGCCGGGTGGACACGCTGCTGCTTTCGGAGCAGACACTGACAAACCTCTCCGCCACCGCCGCGAACATCCGTGAAGTCACCGAACGGGCCAAAGGCGCGGTGAGCCGCGTGGACCTGCTGGTCGCCACCAATGCCGTATCGTTCACCGCTGCGCTGAGCAATCTCAACGCCGTGGCGGTCTCTCTTCAAGGTGTGGCGACCAACCTCAACTCCACGTTTCAGCGCGCCGATCCGGCCTTTCAGTCGGCTCTGAAGGAAGCGGCAGCCGCCACCGCCGACCTGCGCGTCGTCACCGGTGAGATCCGGGAGGGCCGCGGCATGGTCGGAGCCCTGCTGCACGACGAAGCGGTGCGCGACAACTTCTCGCTGACCATCAGCAATCTCACCGTGGTGAGCAGCAACCTCGCAAAGCACGGACTGCTCTACAAACCCAAGCAGGTGAAGCCTCTGACCAACAGCTCGCCTTACACAGGACGTTCGCCTTTCCGCTGATTGTAGCGCGCCGCCAAAGATTTCAGGGAACAGGGCTTGACGGTCAGATGCCCCACGCCTAGACAGGCGCCGCAAATTGAATACGCATTATGGCTGCTGAAAAAACCATCGAGCAACGGATCAAGGACATCATCGTTGAGCAGCTTGGGGTCAATGCCGATCAGGTCACACCCGAAGCCAAGTTCATCGAGGACTTGGGCGCAGATTCCCTCGATACCGTCGAGCTCGTCATGGCTCTCGAAGAGGAATTCGGCGCCGAGATCCCCGACGAGGAAGCCGAAAAGCTTCAGAGCGTCGGCGACGTGATCAAATACATCGAGGACATCCAGTCCAAGTAACTGCGGTTCGGCCACAGGACCATCCTCACACGCAAGAGGGGCAGCTTTGGCTGCCCCTTTCGCTTTCCCTTGGTCCCGCCGGACAGGCTCAATCCGGCCGACGGCGAACGCGCAGGCGCAGGTCTTGGCCTCCGGTGGACCGGGCAGCGGTGGCAGCGCCCTTCTCCGCCAGTTCCATGAAACGGCCCTGGCTCCGCACCTTTTCCCGCCCCGGGGGCTGCGCGGCGATCACATATTCGCCGGTGGCCAGAAGGTTTCGGGCCTTGATGTTGTCGGTGAGCTGAACCGCGAGGACCTCCACGATGATCCGCTCGCGCAGACGCCCGTCGAGGATTGGGAAAACCACTTCGATGCGGCGGAACAGGTTTCGCGGCATCCAGTCGGCGCTGCCCACATACACTTCCGGTTGACGCGCATTGCCGAAGTGCCAGATGCGCGAGTGCTCGAGGAATCGGTCCACGATGCTGCGAACGCGGATATTTTCGCTCAGTCCGCGAACACCCGGCCGGAGGCAGCAGATGCCGCGGACAATCAGGTCAATCTCCACGCCTACCTGTGACGCCTCGTAAAGCGCATCGATCACCTGGGTCTCCACGAGCGCGTTCATCTTCGCCACGATCCTGCCCGACAGCCCGGCACGCGCGTGATCGGCCTCACGCCGGATCAGCCGCAAAATCTCCGCGTGCATCTGGAAGGGGGCGACCATCAGTCGGCGCGTGCCCTGGAACTGGCAGATGCCGGTCAGCAGATTGAAGAGATTGGTCGCGTCTTCACCGAACTCAGGCCGGCACGTCAGCAGGCTCAGGTCGGTGTAAAGTTTGGCCGTGCCAGGATTGTAGTTGCCAGTCCCCAGGTGCACGTAACGCCGGATGCCGTCGCCATCAGCCCGCACGACCAGGGCCATCTTGCAGTGGATCTTGAAGCCAACGATGCCGTAAACCACATGGACGCCGGCCTCTTCCAGCGCCCGGGCCCAGCGGATGTTGTTGGCCTCATCAAATCGCGCCTTGAGCTCGACCACGGCGGTCACCTGCTTGCCGTTCTTCACGGCGTTCATCAGCGCACCGACGATGCGTTGGTCACCGCCGGTGCGGTAGAGCGTCTGCTTGATGGCCAGCACCTTCGGGTCGGCTGCCGCCTGTTCAAGGAATTCCACGACGCTGTTGAAGCTGTCGTAGGGATGGTGGAGAAGCAGGTCCCTCTCCCGGATGGCATCGAAGATCGCCCGTTCGCCACCACCGCGGAGCGCGGGCAGAATGGGCCCGTTGAACCGCCGGTCCCTGAGTTCCGGAGGATGTTCGCCATCAAGGATCGTCATCAGGCGGGTCGGATTGACGGGACCTTCCACCGGGTAGAGATCGTCCTCCGTGAGCCCCACGTTGGCGAGCAATTCACTGCGCACCGAAGGAGGGCAATCCGCCGCCACCTCAAGGCGCACTGCCGCCCCCTTCCTGCGCTTGTCGAGTTCGTGTTCCACTGCCCGCAGCAGATTGGGGACTTCACTTTCATCAATGTAGAGCTCGCTGTTGCGGGTGACCCGGAACGGCCACGCTCCCTCGATCAGCATGCCCGGAAAGAGCTCGGCCAAGTGGTGGGAAATCAGGTCCCCCATGAACAGGTAGTCGCGTCCGCCGGATTCGGGACGGGGCAGTTCCACCAGCCGGGGTAAGGCCCGGGGGACCTGGACCACCGCCAGCCAGCGGCGGAGTTCGCCCCGGAACGTCCCGTGCAACTGGATGATCAGGTTAAGTGACTTGTTGAGCAGTTCCGGGAACGGATGCGAGGGGTCCACTGCCAGCGGCGTCAGGACTGGATGAACTTTCTCGCGGTAATAGGCCTCCAGCCACTCGCGGTCTCCCGCAGGCACGCGGTCGGCCGCCAAAAAGCGGATTCCCGCAGCGGCGAGTGCCGGAACGAGCTGTTCACGCCAGCAGCAATAGGAATCGTCCACCAGGCGCAAGACCCGTTGCCGCACCGCCCGAAGGGTTTGCTGGACATTCAGCCCGTCGGGCGTCCGCTCCGTCACCCCGTCCTCCGCCGCCTGCTTGAGCCCGGCTACCCGGACCTCAAAAAACTCGTCCAAGTTGGAATTGACGATGCAGAAGAATTTCACCCGCTCCAGCAGCGGGGTCGTCGCGCTCAGCGCCTCGTCCAGCACGCGTTGGTTGAACTCCAGCCAGCTCAGCTCCCGATTGAAATAACGGGCCGGCGCCGCGGCCGTCGGGCGGGACTTTGACTTGGAAGGTGGCATGAATGTGCGGCGCGGACGCTAGCCGGCGCCGGGCTACAGGCGAGTGACAATTCCAAGGCGAAGGGTTGAACCCGGCTAGCGGGACGCCGTTTCCGGCCGATACCATTCGCCCCGGAGCCAGTCCGCGATCAGCTCGATTTCCTCTCGCTTGAGGGCACCGTCCTTTTCAAAGCGCGGCATCCGGTCGTTCTTTTTCCCGTAGAAGCGCTCGTGGGCGGGATCGGCAATGACTCCAATGAGCCATTCCCGCGAGCCCCAGCCGGTCAAGTCCACGGTGTTGGCATCCGGATCGGGTTTGCGGAACTGATGGCAGTCCGTGCAGCCAAACTCGTCGCGGAGCAGTTCCCGGCCCTGCCCGATGATCGACCGGTCACGCACGTCGGCCGACTTCTGCGAAAGCAGTTCGGCCTCGGCGCTGACGGCCGCAATCACCTTCTCCAGCTCCGCCTGTTTCGCCGGCAGCTTCTTGGCCAGCTTTTCTTTCACCCACTTCGCCATCTTGCCGTCCTTGAACTTGGTCCGCCCGTAGTAGCGGTCGGAACTAACAAGATTCGGATCCAGTATGCCAGCCAGCCACTCGCGCGAACCGAAGCCCTTCAGATCGGGTGCTGAACCGGGATCGGTGACGCGCAGCTTCTGGCCGGGTTGCGGTGACGCGGCCCCCGCGCCGTTCAGCCGCACCAGATCACCCGCGGGTGCACCATACTTGGCCTCGATGGAAGCGGTCGTTGCGCCCGCCTCGACCTCATGCTCAAGGGTTCGGGCTACCCCGGTTCCGTCATGCCCGTCATATTGATGGCAACTGGAACAATGCTGGGCGAACAGCCTCGGGCCGCGAGTGAATGGATCGTTCCGGAGCAGGTTGACCGCACCGGCGGCGGGTATGCCGGTCGGAGCCTTGGCGAGTTCCACCACCCGTGCGGCATCCTGATGCGCGTGTCTGACCGCGAGGTGAAACGACTCGTCGGCCGAATCCTGTTTCTTGGCCTCCCAAGTGAGGATTCCCGCGCCAAGCAACACCGCGAACAGAAACGCCACGTTGAACCGGTGCCCGAGTTTCCATTTCCCCAGCAGCGGCATCGCGGCCAAGACCAACATCGCGAGGCTGGGAATGACGATTGCACCCCAAACCTCAGTGCCACCGGGGAAGTATTTGAGGAATTGGAACAGGAAGAGAAAATACCATTCCGGCCGGGCGGCCGAATAGGGCTCGCTGGGATCGGCCGGGGCGGCCAGTTCCGCACCGCGGAACTTCACGGTCAGGAACACAACGGTGGCCAGGACCGCCAGCGATGCGACGGCGTCCATCAGCACTTGGTCGGGCCAAAAGGCGGCGTCCGGCTTGCGCAGCGGCTGCTTGGGCGTGATCCCGTGCTTGCGGAAGAGGGCGATGTGTCCGGCCACCAGCAGCACGATCGCAGCGGGCAACACACCCGCATGCAGGGCGAAGAACCGTGTCAGCGTGTGATGCCCGTAGTCGCTGCCGCCGATGATGAGTTTCTGGATCTGCTCGCCAAAGACCGGCGTGATGGCAGCGATGTTCGTCGCCACCTTGCTGGCCCAATATCCCTTCTGATCCCACGGCAACAGGTAGCCTGTCAGCGAGATCGCCAGCGTCAGCCCCAGCAGCGCCAGCCCGAACCAGTAGTTCACCTCGCGGGGGGCCTTGTAGGCCCCATCGATGATCACCTGCATCAGGTGCAGGACCAGCAACACGGTCATCAACTGCGCGGTGAAATGATGGAGGCCGCGCAGGAACCAGCCGCCGGCCATCTCGTGCTGGATGTAGTAAACGGATTCCCAGGCGGTCTGAGCGCTCGGGCTGTAGGCCATCCACAGGAAGATTCCGGTGATGAACTGCACCGCGAGACAGAAGGTCAGCGCGCTGCCCCAAATATAGCGCCACCTAGCTCCGCCCGGGATGTTCTCGTAGAGCGCCTCGTGCGTGAGGCGCTTGATGCCGGTCCGCGAATCCAGCCAGTCAAGGATCTGCTTCATGCGACGGGCCTTTTCTCCTTGTGGCCACAGGCGAAGTTCTGGAAGCGCACCCAGATTTCATTGCCCCGCAACTCGACTTCCATGGTGTCCATCCCGCGCGGACTGGGGCTCTTCGGGTCGTTGATCGAACCATCCTGGGCGAAAGTGCTGTTGTGGCACGGACAGTAGAAGTCCCTGGCCGAATCCCGGTAATCCACGAAGCAGCCCGCGTGCGGGCAAATGCTGTGCAGCGCGACCACCTCGCGATCTTTCAACCGCCGAAGGTAGATCGCACCAACCGGGACCTGCGGCGACTTGGTCCACGCATCCACGTGATCGGCCAGCACCGCAAACTTGCGCGGGATGGAATCAGCCGGCAGGGCATCCAAACTGCCCACCTTCACAAAGCCGGCTGCACCCTGCTTGCGCCGGAGCGGATCAAGCCAGGCGAAGAAGCCGGCCGCGGCCGGAACCAAGGCCACGATGCTGCCGATGACCACGGCGGCAGCCTCCTTGACGAACGATCTGCGGGAACGCGAATCGGAATGATCCGGCGAAGACATATTCCGCGGAGGATTGGTCGAGTCACGGCAATTGGCAAACCCGCGTTGACGACTCGCTTCCGCTTTTTGCCGCCGCGACCGAAAAGTGACGCTTGCGGTGCCGTCAGCCCTCACCATCGTCCGCCGGAAAATGCGGAAGCGAGTGCTCATCTGCGGTTGCGGTTACGTCGGACAGGCGGTCGGAACGCGCCTTGCCGCCCAAGGCCATGCCGTCTTTGGCCTGCGCCGTTCCGCGGACGCCAACGCCTCGCTCCTTGCTGCAGGCATCACGCCGCTGAATGGCGATTTGGCCAATCCGGCCGCAGTGGCGGCGTTGCCCGGGCCTTTTGACTGGGTCATCAACGTGGTGAGCTCAGCCCACGGAGGCGAAGCTGCATATCGCTCGGCCTATCTGGAGAGCACGCGAAACCTTGTCCGCAAAATGGCCGGGGCGCCCTGCCGTTTCGTTTACACGAGCAGCACCAGTGTTTACCCACAGACCGAGGGCGAATGGGTCACCGAGACGTCGGCGGCCAACCCCACCACAAACACCGGCCTCGTCCTTCGCCAAACTGAAACGGAACTCCTGGCCGCCGCCTCGCAGGATTTCCGACCTACGGTGTTGCGCGTCGCCGGGATTTACGGGCCCGACCGCCATCATCTGCTGAGTCGCCTGCTCGCTGGGCACAGGTTCGGAGGAAACGCGGCCCGCTGGCTCAACATGGTCCACCGCGACGATGTCGCCGGGGCGATCCTGCTCGTCCTGGAATCGGCGGTCAGCGGCGAGGTTTTCAATGTGGCCGACAACGAACCGGTCCAAGCAGACGCCTTCGAGAGCTGGCTGGCCAACCGTCTGGAGTTGAACCTCGATGCCCTCAGGACTGAAGAGCCCGCGGGCGGCAAACGCGGCGTCAGCAACAAGCGGGTCAACAATCGGCGACTCCGAGAACAATTGGGCTGGGTTCCGGCACATCCCACTTTCCGCGAGGGATACGAAAGCATCCTGGTGAAACTGCCCTGAACAGCGCGGGAGGCTCCCGCGCCGCGGGCGCAGACGTCGCTCCCCGGCGACGTTCCGCCCACACCCACCGTCAGATCAGGCAGCGAAGCGCCCCTTTTGACGCCCGCGCACCGGCCCGCGGCTCACTCCTCGCCGCTCGCCAGCTTTGCGATGACGCTGAGGTCTTCGAGGGTCGTGGTATCGCCCTTCACTTCGAGGCCGCTCGCGATCTGCTTGAGCAGCCGGCGCATGATCTTTCCCGAGCGGGTCTTGGGCAGGGCCTCGGCGAAGCGGACTTCGTCGGGCTTGGCCACGGGCCCGATCTCCTTGCCGATGTGATTGCGGAGTTCGTTTTTCAGCTCCGGGGTCGCCTTAACGCCGGTCTTGAGTGTCACAAAACAGACCAGCGCCTGGCCTTTGAGTTCATCCGGCCGGCCCACGACGGCGGCTTCCGCGACGTTCGGGTGGCTCACCAGCGCGCTCTCGACCTCGGCGGTGCCGATGCGGTGGCCGGCGACGTTCAGCACGTCGTCAATGCGCCCGACGATCCAGAAGTAACCGTCCTGGTCCTGCCGGCAGCCGTCACCGGTGAAATAGCAGCCCTTGACCTCGCTCCAATACGTCTGCTTGTAGCGTTCGTGGTCGCCCCAGATTCCGCGCATCATCGAGGGCCATGGTTTGCGCACGACAAGCTTGCCGCCGGAGTTCTTGGGCACCTCCTTGCCCTGTTCGTCCACCACCTCGGGCACGATGCCGAAGAACGGCAGCGTGGCGGTGCCGGGCTTGGTCGGGGTCGCCCCGGGCAGCGGCGTGATCATGATGCTGCCGGTCTCGGTCTGCCACCAGGTGTCCACGATCGGGCAGCGGCCGCCACCGATGACCTTGTGATACCACATCCACGCCCCGGGATTGATGGGCTCGCCGACGCTGCCGAGCAGGCGGAGCGAGGAAAGGTCGTGCTTTTTCGGCCACTCGTCGCCCCACTTCATGAAGGCGCGGATCGCGGTCGGTGCGGTGTAGAGGATGGTGACGCCATACTTCTGGATGATGCGCCAGAAGCGATCCGGTTCGGGCCAGTTGGGCGCGCCCTCATACATGAGTGCGGTGGCGCCGTTTGCGAGCGGGCCATAGACGATGTAGCTGTGACCGGTGACCCAGCCGACGTCGGCGGTGCACCAGTAGACGTCCTCAGGCTTGAGGTCGAAAACGTATTTGGAAGTCAGCTTGGTTCCGAGCAGGTAGCCGGCGGTTGAATGCAGGATCCCCTTTGGTTTTCCGGTCGAACCGGAGGTGTAGAGGATGAACAGCGGTGCCTCGGAATCCATCTTCTCGGCCGGGCACACGTCGCCGACGTAATCCAGCTCGCGATGCCACCAGACGTCGCGGCCTTCGGCCATGTGGACCTCATTGGCGCAACGGCGGAGGACGATGACCTTCTCGATGGACTTCGTGAGCGATTGGCCGGCGGCATCGTGAAGTTTCAGGGCCTCGTCCACGTTCTTCTTGAGCGGCACCACCGCCCCCCGGCGATACCCGCCGTCCGCGGTGATGACCATCTTCGCGCCGGAATCCTGGATGCGGTCGGCGACCGAATGGGCACTGAAGCCGCCGAACACCACGCTGTGCACGGCGCCGACGCGGGTGCAGGCAAGCATGGCGATGGCGGCCTCGGGCACCATCGGCAGGTAGAGGATGATGCGGTCGCCCTTCCGGATGCCGTTTCGCTTGAGCACGTTGGCGAACCGGCACACCTCGCGGTGCAACTGCTTGTAGGTGAGCACCCGCTCCTCGCCGGGCTTGCCGTCGGTAGCGGGCTCGCCTTCCCAGATGAGCGCGGCCTTGTTGGCGATGCCGCAATCGAGCCAGCGGTCGAGGCAATTGGCGGAGACGTTCAGCTTGCCGCCCGCAAACCACTTGGCGAAGGGCTCCTTCCACTGGAGAACCTTGGAGAACGGCTTCTGCCACACGAGTTCCGCTTCGGCCTGCTTCTTCCAGAATTTCTCCGGATGCTTCACCGACTCGTTCCAGAGCTTCCTGTATTGGGCGAGGCTCCGGATGTGGGCCTTGGCCGCAAATTCCTTGGACGGCTTGAAAACGCGGGATTCCTTGAGAAGCGATTCAATGTTTGTGGACGCGGCGGCTTTGCTCATAGTGCGGAAGTCCGCTGAGCTTGGGAGCCGCCCGCAGGTCCGTCAATCCATCGCCAATGGCCCGGCGGGTTCGGACGCGGGATTTCCCGTGCGAATCCGGTCCGATTCATCGGCGGCCGTCATACCACAGCACGCACTGCTTCCGGTCGGTCAGCATTCGCCGGGGCCGAAGCACGGATTTCAGGAAGAATCCAAGCGTCTCCTTGGCCGAGTAGAGCTTGATCTTGCGGCCGGAGGTCAGCAGCGGATGGCGGTGCAGGATGACCACGCGCCGGCCCTGTTGACGAGCCAGACGCTTAAGCCGGGCCGAGAATTCCAGTTCCTCGGCCGCGAAAAGCTTGTCGGAGAATCCGCCCAATTCCCGGAAAGCCGCCGCGTCGACACAGACAAACGAACCGGCCATGTGGCTGGCCAGCCGGCTCCAGCAGACCCACAGCGTGGCCAAGGCATGATACCACCAGCCGGGAACGTCCAACTGCAATGTCGCCCCGCAGCCGATGACCCGGCCGGTGGCGATCGCATCCGCCGCGGCGGCAAAGAGTTCCTCCGAAGGCTGCGAATCTGCGTCCACGAACAGAAACCAGTCGCCACGGGCAACGGATGCGCCGGCATTGCGGGCGCGGGAAATCTGGTTCACCGGCTCAAACACGACCGTGGCCCCAGCTGCCCGGGCCACTTCGGCGGTGCGGTCGGTGGAATTGTTGTCGCAGACGACGAGTTCAGATTCCCAGCCGCGTCGCCGGAAAGCCTGCCGGGCGCGGTTCACGGCAGCCAGCGTGCCGGGAAGCAGCTTTTCCTCATTAAAAGCGGGAATGATGACGGAGATGAACACGGGTTGTGATAATGGTGCCTCAGCTTGGACCATTTGCCAATTGCCCGGCTGCGGGACACGGTCCCCCGGCAGACTTGGGAAATCCGTTGACGGCCCAAGACGCGACTAGAGACTTTGCACACGATTTTACCGACCGAGAACCGCACTTCACGATGAGTAACGCCACTCCCGCATCCCCCTCCGCCGTTTCCAAGGGCCTCGAAGGCATCATCGCCGCCCATACCCGTCTCAGTGACGTCCGCGGGGATGTGGGCCAACTGATCTACTGCGGCTACGACATCAATGAGCTGGCCGGCAACGTGAGCTACGAGGAAGTCGTCCACCTGCTCCATCACAATCACCTGCCCAACGCCAAAGAGCTCGCGGAGTTCAAGACCACCCTCGCCGGCTACCGCGAGCTGCCGAAGGGCGTGATCGAGCTGATGACCAAGCTGCCCAAGGACTGCCCGCCGATGCACGCGCTGCGCACCGGCGTCAGCGCGCTGGGATGCTACGACACCGTGGCCGATGACGACACGATGGACGCCCAGCGCCGCAAGGCCCAGCGCCTGATCGCGCAGATTCCCGTCGTGATGGCCTATTTCCACCGCAGCCGCCAAGGCCTGCCGCTAGTCCAACCCGACTCTGCCCTGGGTGAGGCCGCGAACTTCCTCTGGATGATCGACGGCGAGAAACCCTCCGCCGAGAAGATCAACACGATGGACATGTGCTACGTGCTCCACGCCGACCACGGCATGAATGCATCCACATTCAGTGCGCGCGTGACGATCGCCACCCTGTCCGACATGTATTCTGCGATCACCACCGCAATCGGCACCCTCAAGGGGCCGCTGCACGGGGGCGCCAATGAGGGCGTCATCAAGATGCTTCAGGAAATTGGCTCGCTGGAGGCCGTGGATGCGTATGTGGACGATTGTCTCGCCCAGAAGCGCAAGATCATGGGCATCGGACACCGCGTTTACAAAGTGCTCGACCCCCGCGCCCCGCATCTCAAGCGCATGGCCCAAATCCTTTCCGCCAAGCTCGGTGACCCGAAGTGGATCCAGATGTCGGAGCGCATCGCCGAACTGATGCTGGCCAAGAAACACCTCCACGCGAACGTCGATTTTTACAGCGCCACGGTTTACTACAGCCTCGGCATCCCGACGGACCTGTTTACGCCAATTTTTGCCATTGCCCGCACCAGCGGCTGGACCGCGCACGTCCTTGAACAGCTCGCGGACAACCGCCTAATCCGGCCGCAGTCAGTTTACACCGGTCCCGTCGGACTCAAGGTGCTGCCGCTCGATCAGCGGTGACTTCCAGTTTCCGAAAACGGCGGGCCACGGTCCGCCGTTTTCATTTTGACCAGATTAGACCAAGCCAATCCGAAATGAACATTCACGAGTATCAAGCCAAGGCGCTCCTCGAAAAATTCGGCGTTCCCGTGCCGAAAGGCGCTCCCGCGAAGACCCCCGAAGAGTTTGTCACCGCGCTCGCCGCCTTGCCCGAGGGACCGACGATGGTGAAATCCCAGATCCACGCCGGTGGTCGCGGCAAGGGCACCTTCACCGACGGCTTCAAGGGCGGTGTGAAATTCACCAAGTCCAAGCACGACGCCAAGGAAATGGCGGCCAACATGCTCGGCAAAACCCTCGTCACAGTCCAGACCGGCCCAGTCGGCCGCAAGGTGCAGACTGTCTATTTCACAGTCGCGAGCGACATCAAAAAGGAATACTACCTCGCCATCCTCCTCGACCGCGCCACCTCCCAGCCGGTCATCGTTGCCTCGACCGAAGGCGGCGTGGAGATCGAGAAGGTCGCCCATGAGACGCCCGAGAAGATCTTCAAGGTCCATATCGATCCCGCCTACGGACTGGCCGACTACCAGATCCGCCAGCTCATCTTCGGGCTGCGCCTCAACCCGGCCGAAGCCAAGAACGCCTCCAAGCTGATCCGTGCCCTCTGGAATCTCTACTGGGAGACCGACGCCTCGATGGTCGAGATCAACCCGCTCATCACGACGCCGGACGACCAAGTGCTCGCCCTCGACGCCAAGGTCTCGTTCGACGACAACGCGCTCTACCGGCATCCGACCATTACCGAACTTCGCGACCTCAACGAGGAGGATCCCAAGGAGATCGAGGCGTCCAAGTTCGGCCTGAGCTACATCGCGCTCGATGGCAACATTGCCTGCCTCGTCAACGGCGCCGGCCTCGCCATGAGCACGATGGACATCATCAAGCACTACGGCGGCAACCCGGCCAACTTCCTCGACGTCGGCGGCGGCGCCTCCAAGGATCAGGTTGTCGCGGCGTTCAAGATCATCCTCGGCGATTCCAACGTGAAGGGCATCTTCGTGAACATTTTTGGCGGCATCATGGACTGCAACGTGATCGCCACTGGCATTGTCGAGGCCGTGAAGGAAGTCGGTCTGAAGCTGCCCCTCGTCGTCCGCCTCGAGGGCAACAACGTCGTCGCTGGGAAGAAGACGCTGGCCGACTCCGGCCTCGCGCTGGTCTCCGGTGACAGCATGGCCGATGCGGCCCAGAAGATTGTGAAGCTGGTGGCGGCATAGGTCTCATCTCGTTCCGATGTTCAAAGCCTCCGAAATCGCCTTCTCCTGCTACCCGGTCATCGACATGGCCCGGGCGCGGGCGTTTTACGAAGGCGTGCTCGGACTGAAGCCCACCCTGCTCGTCGGCGAACCCGGAGGCATGCAGTGGACCGAATACGACATCGGCACCGGCACCCTTTCCCTGGGCAGCGCTCCGGGCTGGCTGCCCAGTTCCGACGGCTGCTGCGTGGCCCTGGAGGTCGAAGACTTCGACTCCGCCATCGCCGCCCTCAAGTCCGCAGGGGTTCGCTTCAAGATCGAACCCTTCCCCACGCCTGTCTGCCAGATGGCATTCATTTTCGATCCTGACAACAACGTGCTCTGCGTCCACAAGCGAAAGCCCGAAGGCTGCGCACCCGCCTGTCAGCACTGACCAACCCATATCTTCTACCCAATCCGTTTTCCGACATGGCCATCCTCGTCACTCCCCAGTCCAGAATCCTCGTCCAGGGCATCACCGGTGAATTCGGCGCCCGCCATACCAAACTCTCGCTCGACTACGGCACTCAGGTTGTCGCCGGCGTGACTCCGGGCAAGGGCGGCCAGTTCTTTGCACATGCCGGTCACAAGGTGCCGATCTTCAACACCGTCGCCGATGCCGCCCGCGAGACCGGCGCGACGGTTTCCGCCATCTTCGTCCCGCCGCCGTTCGCGGGTGATGCCATTCTCGAAAGCGTGAGCGCCGGTCTCGATCTCGCGGTGGCCATCACCGAGGGCATCCCGGTCAAGGACATGATCCGCGTGAAACGCGCCATGCAGGGCAGCCGGACCCAACTGGTCGGCCCCAACTGCCCCGGCGTCGTGACGCCCGGCAACGGCGAAGGCTCCAAGGGCGGCTGCCGCATCGGCATCGCCCCGGGCTACATCCACAAGAAGGGCCGTGTGGGCGTCGTTTCCCGCTCCGGCACCCTGACCTACGAGGCGGTTTACCAACTCACTGTGAAGGGCATCGGCCAGAGCACCTGCGTTGGCATCGGCGGCGACCCGGTCAACGGGACCTCGCACCTCGATGTCATCAGACTTTTCAACGACGACCCGGAAACCGTCGGCATCATCATGATCGGAGAAATCGGCGGCAGCGCCGAGGTCGAGGCGGCCCGCTGGGTCAAGTCGAACTGCAAGAAGCCCGTCGCCGGGTTCATCGCCGGTGCGACGGCTCCGCCCGGTCGACGCATGGGCCATGCCGGTGCCGTCATCGGCGGCGCGGAAGACACCGCGGCGGCCAAGATCGCCGTGTTCCAGGAATGCGGCATCGAGGTGGCCGCAACGCCCAGCGACATGGCCGACGCCCTCATCCGCACGGCCCAACGCGCCGGCGTGGCGTTGTCCTGACCCAGCGCCCACGGTCGGAATCGCCCGCGGGCCGGCCCCGTTCAATCCACCATGGCCCTCGTTGACCTCCTGCTCAACCTGATCGGCTTGGTGCTCCTGCTCGCCTGGCGGACCGCCGGGCGGCCCGCGACTGTCCGGGGAGCGGGAACCCTGCTCTCAAGCCTCAGGCCAGCGGAGTCCCGGCCCTCCAAGCGTTGGGGCTACCTCTTGGCGTTGGGCGGGGTTCTGGTCGCACGCCCCATCTTGTATTCGATTGCCGCCGTCGGACTCAACTGGACGCCCATGCTGGGCTTGGGTCCGGCCGCCTTGGCGTTTCGGGCTGACGACCCGGGCCGGTTGCTGCTGCATTCCCTGCTCAGTTTCGGCTGGGCTTGGCTCATTGCCCAGGCTTGGGCCACGGTGCTGATCGCCCTTTCGGCACTCGAACGGGAACCGGAAGGCTGGTCCCGGCTGCTGCGTGAGTTCCTCGGATGGCTCGGGCGCACACCCATCTGGTTTCAGCTCCCCTTCCCGCTTCTGGCCGGCGCCGTCGCGTGGGTCACTCTCACCCTGCCTCTCACGTCCCTCGGAATCCTGCCCCGCGTGCCGGCGATGCCAGAACTGCTGGCCCAGGCGGCAGTGGTCGGCGCCAGTGTATGGTTGAGCCTGAAATGGCTGCTGACCGGCGTGCTGGTGCTGCGCTTGGTCAACACCTACATCTATTTTGGCAACGCTCCGGTCTGGGATTTCATCCACCGAACCGGCGGCACCCTGATCCGCCCGCTGTTCTGGCTGCCGGTCCGTTTCGGCAAGCTGGACTTCACGCCGCTGATCGCCGCGGCCGCCATCTGGGCCATCTGGCTGGGCTTGGAAACCGGCCTCGCCCGGGCATTTTCCCGTCTCAACCTGTGATTCCGCCGGCCTTTCTCCGTGAACAGGAAGGAGCCGTGCTGCTCGCGCTCAAGGTGCAGCCTCGTGCGAGCCGGAATGAAATCGCTGGTCCGCTCGGGCCACAACTGAAGCTGAAGGTGATGGCGCCGCCGGTGGATTCCGCCGCGAACGAGGCGGTCGTCGAATTTCTCGCGGAGCATCTGGGATTGCCCCGTCGGGCAGTGAGTCTGGTGCGAGGGCAAACCTCGCCGCACAAGACGATTCGACTCGACGGCATTTCACTGGCCGACGCCGCCAGAAAACTCGGCTGACTAACGCGATGCCCGCGGTGCCCCTTCGGCGGCCTTGCGGCAGGCAGTGGCCACGAGGTCCAACTGCTCCAGGAAAAGCTCCCGCTGTGCTTCCGGCAAACAGGCCAGGACCTGCGACTGCAGCGCGATGGCCTCGTCACGCACGACCTCGTATTTCTCCCTGCCCGCGGACAGCAGCCGGATCCGGTAGGCCCGGCCATCCCGTTCGTGCGGACGGCGCTCCACCCAGCCCGCCTCCTCCATCCGCTCCAAAAGGGAAGCCACTGTGTTCGGGTCACTGGACATCGCCTGGGTCAGATCACGCTGCGTGCAACCTTCGGCTTCCCCTTCCAGCAGGGTCCTCATCGCGGTGAACTGATCCGGGGTTACGCCGGTGTGTGCGATCCGCCGGCGAAACGCCTGGTTCAGGCCATACCACGCCCGCCGCAACAGGGGCGGCAGCCGACGACGCTGGGGCGAATCCAGCGGAACCGTTGGGTTGCTTTCACGCTCAAGGGACGGTGACTTCACAGGCACGCCGCGGGGTCTAACTGGAACCGGCCCGGATGCCAAGGCGCAGACGCAGTTCCGATCACTTCCGGATCGTGAAATAGTCCCGGAGCTGGGCCTTTTCGGTAATGAACTTGAGGTTCAACTCCGGGCCGTCGATGTCGAGCACGACCGAGCCCAGCCTGTTGAGCGAAAGGTAGTTCACCGGATGGTTGAGCTTGCCGCCACTGCGTTGGCCGGCGCTCCCCGCGACCACATACACCGCCCCCTCGTGCGGCTTGGTCCCGCTGGACTTGCGGTAGGGACCGCTGCCATCGGGCCGACCATCGCCCCGGTCCTTGAAGTTCGTCGCGGAAATGTTGGTGCTGGAACCGTAATGGCCGTCCAGCAGGTAGCTCCGCTCGTAGGAGTGACTGTGGCCAGTCAGGACCAAATCGACTCCGCCCTGTTCGAGGATCGGCAGGATGTTCTCCCTCATTTCAACCATCCGGCCGCCACTGTCGTCTTTCTTGTCCGAATCGTGCGAACCCTTGGTATAGGGCGGGTGGTGGAAAAAGCAGACGATCCAGTCGCGGGCGGTCGAAGCGAGGTCGTCGCGCAGCCACTCGGCCATCATCCCCCCTTTGCTGCGGTCGGTGTCCTCGGAATCGAGGCAGATGAAGTGGATGTTGGCGTAGTCGAACGAGTAGTAGGCCTCTGTGCCGCTCGGAAGGCCTCCGGCCTGACCCAGTGTCGGAAGTGTGAAGATGTCGTAGTAGATGCCGGACTGGGTGCCTGAATTGGCGCTCCGGGCATCGTGGTTACCCAAGGTCGGCCACAGCGGAGAATTCGCGAGCAGCCAGGAATAAATCTGGAATACGCCCGCTTGGTATTCGGCGTCGGTGCCGCTGTCGTAAGCGTTGTCCCCCAGCATCAGCCACAAGTCCGGAACCTCGGCGTGGTTCCAGCGGTAAAATGCATCCCGGACAGCGCGCTGGTTCGCATTCGCCGTTCCAGGATCGCCGATCACCCAGATCCGCGTGGGCTTGGCGGGTCCAACCGGAGGCGGAGTGACGAACGTCATCGTGTTCGTCACCGGCGACAGCCACACGTTGGTCTCCGCGCCGACGGAATAAAAATAACGGGTCGCTGGCTTCAGTCCCCGCAGCAGGACGATGTGTTCCGTAAGTTTGCCGGCATGAGAGGTCAGATTTGTGGCCGTCGCAGCGGTAAGGCCATAGCGCACCATCCCCTTTGCCGGATTCTCCGTGCGCCAACGGATCACCATCGAGTTGGTCGTCGCCGACTGGAGGTAGGGCCCGCGGATGAGCTTGGGCGCCGCCAGGGTTTCGGCCGAAAAGGTCATCAGGCCGAGGGCGAGGGAAATCCAGACGCGCATCATGGTCGGACGGAGGCTGGCAGGTTTGTGACGGCGCCGGCAAGGCGGGTATCAATCTGCTGGCGCAACTCTGTCGCCATCCAGGCGCGTTGCAGTCTGTCCGGAAGCCTGGCCAAGGCATCACGGGCGGCTACAAACTTTTCCCTGGCCGCGTTGGTGCGTCCCGCCCGGAGCAACAGTTCGCCCTGCTGGAACAGCCAGCGCTCCTTGCGTTCCGCCCGGGCCGCGATGGCGGCGATGCGCTCCACGGCCGCATCGGGGTTGCCCCGCTCCATTTCCAACTCGGCCGCAAACCGCTCCAGCACGGGCAGCGGCCCCAACCGGGCAACTCCGGCGTCGATTCCAACCAGGATTTCGGCCACCGGAACCCGGGCCGCCTGCTGGGCTTGGGCACGCTCGAGATACAACTCCGGCCGCGCCCCACTGGAGCTGAAGTCCGCCCCGGCTTCCCGCGCCGCACCGGTGATGACGCGGTGGTAGTGAGGCACGGCCTCCATCGGACGTCCCGCCAGCATCAGTGCCTGCGCCAGCGAATAGTTGCCGGACAAATCGTCGGGACGGTCACGATTCCAGAGCGAAAGGTTCTCCACCGCGGAGTTCGTCTCCCGCGCCCCCAGATCGATCAGCCCGCGACGCAACCGGTTGGTGATGTTGCCCGGCCAGATCCGCTCCAATGCGTCTGCGTCAGCCCGGGCTTCCGGGAACAGCCCGTGCGCCCGATACAGTTCGGCCCTTTGGGACAAGGCCTCCCCATCGTCCGGGGCTTTCGCGAGACGCTCGGAAAGCATCTGGATCTGCTCGTGCAATGGTCCATGCGCCCAGGCAGCCCAAACGGCCAATGCCACCGCCAAGCCGGCGGAGCAGCGGCGGACGAAGCGTCGGGACACCCAATGCATGGCCTGAAGTTTCGACACTCGAGCGCGGGCGTCCAGCGGTGACGGCGTGTCAGTCCCAGTCGTAGTTGAAGCTGATGCTGACCCGTTCCGATTCAACCGGATTGGCCGTGACCTCATGGCGGATCCAGCTTTCAAACAGGACCACATTGCCCGCTTCCGCCGGGTAGTTGACGTAAAGCTGGTTCGCCGGTTTGGTGATCGCCTTCCGCGGCGGTGCCGCCATGAACCGGCTCAGGCGCGGGTCCTCGAATTTGAGCCCCGCACAGCCTTTCGGCGTGGCGACGTAATAGGTGCCGCTGACGACGGAATTGGGATGAAGATGCAGGCTGTGAGCGGTCCGGAAGGGCATGATATTCACCCAGCAGTCCGTCATTTTCAGAGCCCCGCCGCCCAAATCCCAATCCAACGCCCGGGCGTAGGCCTTCACATGTCGGTCGATGAGCCGTTCCAAGTCCATGAACGTGGACGAGAACTGATGCAGCTTGTCCATGGAACCGTAACTGGTGAAACCGCCCGGATAGTTCTTCGCCGACCACTTTTGCCCATCTTCGTCGAAATCACGGAGCTGGTGGCACTCTTGGAGCAACTCGCGGTTAAAGCGCTGCCAAGCGCCACGTTGAAGACGGTCGCAGTAGAGAAAGGTCGGAAACCAGGGCTGGATTCGTTTCATGCCGAAGACTGGCGCAGCGTAGGCATTCGGTCCGGGTTGGGCCAGCCGCATCACCGAACCGACCCTGCCATTCTTGCGGCAGATTCTGCGGCCTTGCGGATGGCGGCATCTCCGTTTCCTGTCACCCTCCGCCCGTGCAGGAAAGCGAACGAATCCAATGCCCCTACTGCGGCCAACCGATGGAACTGTTGGTGGACACCAGCGTGGCGCACCAACGCTTCACCACCGACTGCGAAGTGTGCTGCCGGCCGTTTGAGGTGTTTGCCGAGTGCGAACCCGGCGAAGTCATTTCCCTGGACGTCCAGGCGTAAGGACGCCTAGCGCCATTCAATAGCACCGGTCTTCAGGTCATAGACCGCCCCGACCACCTTTACGTCCCCGTGGGCGAGATGCTCGAAGAGAATCGGATGCGAGCCACGGATGTTCTCCGCAACCAGGTCCACATTCGCCCGGACGGCACGGGCGACGAGACTGCCTGACCCGCCCATGCTCCGTTCGATTGCCGGCCGAATATTGTCCACCAGATTGACGATGTGACCTTCGGGCTTGGCGTTCTTGGTGATCACGTCCGCTGCCGCCGCCACCGCGCCGCAGTTTTCATGGCCCAAGACCACGACCAGGTGCGCGTGGAGGTGTTCCACCGCGTATTCGATGCTGCCCAACGTAGCCGCATCGGCCACATGCCCCGCCTCGCGCACCACAAAGAGGTCGCCCAAGCCCTCGTCGAAAACGATTTCGGGCGGCACCCGGGAATCGGAACAGCTCACGATGACCGCAAACGGATGCTGCGCAGATGCAATCTCATGCAAGCGGGATATCTCCTGATCCGGATGACGAAGGTGGCCGTTGCGGAAACGGTCATTGCCTTCCCGGAGCCTCGACAACGCCACATCCGCGTTCACCGACTGCTCCGCCACTGCTCCGCGGTGAGGCGCGGCAGGGGATATTTCGGAACCAATCTTGCTTCCAGCACACCCCGCAAACACGGCGACCGATAGACTGGCGAGACTCAGTAAACAGTGCGGCTTCATAGTTCAATTATCACAGGCATTCTGGGGCAGGAAAATCTTCAGACCGACCGGACCGCACCGGCCAATCCGGCGACGAACTCACTGACGCGCGGAACCATTTCCGGCGAACGTCCGAGTTCGGCAATGCGATTGACCACCGCACTGCCCACGACAATCGCCTCGGCATGCGCGGCCACTTGTCGGGCTTGGTCGGGATTGGAGATGCCGAACCCGACCGCAATCGGCAGCGGGCTGTGGCTGCGAATCGTGCGGGTCATATCGCCAATGGTGTCGCTCACTTTGGACTGCATCCCGGTGACGCCTTCCCGGCTGACGTAATAGATGAATCCCCGAGCCCGTGGTGCGATGACCGCGATGCGGGATTCCGGAGTCGTCGGCGCAATCAGGTAGATGGGGCAAAGGCCGAATTCGGCCATCAGCGCCTCGTAGTTCTCCGACTCCTCCGGCGGCAGGTCGAGCACCAGCAGGCCGTCCACGCCCGCCTTGGCCGAGGCGGCGAGGAATCCACGGACACCCACGCGGTGAAGCAGGTTGAAATAGATGTAGAGAACCAAGGGCACCTGCGATTCGCGCCGGATGGCCGCTACGGTTTCCAGCACCCTGGCCGGCGTTGTGCCGCTTTCGAGGCCCCGCTGCGCCGCCAGCTGGTTCACAATTCCATCGGCCAATGGATCGCTGAAGGGCACTCCGAGTTCGAGGACATCAACGCCGGCCCGGTCAAGGGAAAGGGCGAGTTGCCGGGTGGCTTCCAAGTCCGGGTCACCGGCGCCGATGTAGATGACCAATCCCTTCTGACCCCGAGTCCGAAGGTCAGCGAAACGTTGCTCGATGCGATTCACCGGACCGAAGGTGCCGCCGCGTTCGGCCCAGTGGCAAGCCGGTCGTGCGCGGCCGGTTGCGGCCATCGGCGGAAAAGTTCCACGAAGAAGGCTTACATGGCAGTCCAGGACCGGCGGCCAAAGGGGGGCGTCGGCTCCGAAAAACACCAGCATTTGCGCCCGCCCGTGCTCATCGGCATCGAGACCAAGCCCACGATGCACAATGACGTTGCCGGGCAGCTGCCGAGTCTTGGAGTCTTCCCACGCATAGCCCCGATGCAGCACGGTCGCCCTCGCACTCCTCGACCACTTCAGTGCAAAGGGCTCCGGTCAGCGGGAATTCCAGCAATGGCACTGCCCCCCAGCCGGAGTTGTTTCACGCGGCTGAACCTTGGGTCAACCCACACTCATTGGCCGCCGGTCGTAGGAACCGCCTTGGATGGCTCGTAAATCCGCTAGGCAAGGCGCCACGCTTCCCCCTAGGTTCCGCCCGCGTGTCCAAGGCTGGCAAAGCAACATCCGCCGAAGCGGCACTTCCGTTCGAGGAGGCGCTGAAGCAGCTCGAATCCATCGTGGAAGCGATGGAAACGACCGAGCTTCCCCTAGAACAGCTGCTCGATCGCTTTGAACAGGGAACCCGGCTGGCCCAGGCTTGCCAAGGACAGCTCGACTTGGCGGAAGTGCGGGTCCAGAAGCTCGAAAAGTCACTGGGCGGACGAAACGAACTCCAGCCGCTTGTAAGCGCCGAAGGCGACTTGGCCGACTGAGCGGCTGCCGCCGACTTGCCGCCGGACAAATTGCACCGATTTTCTCTGAACGTTAACAGAATGAGCCGTTATCTCGACATGGTTGATCATCCGTCGCACGTGAAGAAACTCACGCCTGAGCAGTTGGTGGAACTGGCGGCGGACATCCGGACCGAACTCATTACCAAGCTCGCCAAGCACGGAGGGCACCTCGGACCCAATCTCGGGGTTGTCGAGCTGACCGTCGCCCTGCACCGGTGTTTCGAGACCCCGAAGGACAAGTTCGTGTGGGACGTCAGCCACCAAGTATACGTCCACAAGATCCTCACCGGCCGCAAGGACCGCTTCCACACGATCCGCACCACGGACGGCCTGAACGGTTTCGCGCTCCGCACCGAATCGGAGCACGACTGCTATGGCGCCGGTCATGCCGGCACGGCCTTGTCCGCCGCGTTGGGAATGTGCGCCGCCCGCGACCAGCGCAAGACCGGCGAGCATGTGGTGTGCATCTTCGGCGACGCCGCGCTCACCAACGGCATCTCGTTCGAGGCCCTTAACAACATCTCGCACACGACCAAGAAGTTCATCGGAATCCTGAACGACAACGAGTGGTCCATCGCGAAGAATGTCGGCGCGATTCCGACCTATCTCGGCAAACTCACGACCAATCCGCGCTACAACCGCCTCCGGGAGGATTTCAGCCATTGGCTCAAGAAGCTGCCCCGCGGCGAGGTGGTTTCCATGCTTGGGCAAAAGGCCGAGGAGGCGATCAAGGGAGTCGCCAACGCGGTCGGCCTCGAGCACTCGGGCGGGAAACTCGACGCCGACGGCCGGGGTGGGCACGGCTCGGCGGTGTTGTTCGAGGAGTTCGGACTCCGTTACCTCGGCCCGGTGGACGGTCACAACTTGGACCAACTGATCAGCGCTCTGGAATTGGCCAAGAGCTGCAATGAGCCGGTGGTGATCCATGTGCTGACCCAGAAGGGCCGCGGCTTCGAGGCGGCACTCAAGCATCCCGAGAAATTTCACGGCCTCGGACCTTACGACGTCCAAACCGGCCAAACGCCCGCCCCGAAGCCGGGGGCTCCGCCCATGTGGCAGGAGGTGTTCGGGCGCACGATGGTCAAGTTGTGCCAGCAGAACAAAAATGTCGTCGGCATCACCGCAGCCATGCCAACGGGCACCAGCCTGAAACTGTTGGAGCAGGCCCTTCCCCAGCAGTATTACGATGTGGGCATCGCAGAGGAACACGCCGTCATCTTCGCCGCCGGCATGGCGACCATGGGTTTCCACCCCGTTGTGGCCATTTACAGCACTTTTCTGCAACGGGCCTACGACTGCATCCATCACGACGTCTGTCTGCAGAACCTGCCGGTCATTTTCTGCATGGACCGCTCGGGCCTCAGCGCCAATGACGGCCCAACGCACCACGGCCTCTTCGACATCGCTTATCTGCGTTGCCTGCCGGAAATCATCGGCATGGCGCCCTCAAATGAGGACGAAATGCAGGACATGATGTTTACCGCCACGCTGCAGAATCGGCCGGTCGCTATCCGTTATCCCCGCGGCAACGCCGAAGGTGTGGCAATCAAGGAACAGCCGACCGTGGTGGAAGTTGGCAAGGCGGACGTCGTCCGACATTTTCTCAACAACGGCGACCGCAAAGTCGCCCTTTTCGGCTTGGGCCCGATGCTGACCTTGGCGAAGCAGGCCGCGGATCAACTAGCTAAGGAAAGGGTGGATGTTGCTGTCGTTAACCCGCGCTATTTCAAGCCGTTGGACAACCAAGTTCACCAGTTCTTCGGGCAGACTGCCGACTTGGTGATCACCTTGGAAGACCACGTCCTTGCTGGCGGCTACGGCAGCGCGGTGCTGGAGCTTTTCAACGAATCCGGCATCAAGACACCCGTCAACCGGGTCGCATGGCCGGACCAGTTCATCGAACACGCAAGCTCGGTAGATTATCTTCGAGGCAAATACGGACTGTCAGTTGAACGGATTGTCGCCGATGTCCGGGCCTTTGTGACCAATGGAGCCAACTCTCTGCGGGTCAAAGTCGCCTGATTCCGGGCGCAGAGCACAAAGTCGGGCCAACTGCGCCAAGCCGTCACTGCGTCAGTCCCAGCGGTTGGCCCGCGCAATCGTGCGAGGTGCAGTTTGACATCGGCTCAAACCGGAGTGAATTAGACCGATTTGTTTGAACAAACTACGTGTTGTGGGCTGTCAATCGGTTGGCCCAGCCTGTGCTACCATTGGGCTCACGGAAGCGGTCCTCGGTAACATGGCAGCAGTCGTGCAGTCGGTTTTGAACATTTTTGGCGGAACAACGAACGAAGCGATCAATAATGAAGGCCAATGCGCATATTGTGAAGAAAGTCACCAAGGCGTCGAAGCCGGGCCGCAGCCGGCGAGCCACCACCGTTCGGGTCACGAAGCGCCGGACGAAGGCGTCGGCCCCGGCGGTCACCCGTCCGGTCAAACCGCTCCCGTCCCGCTCTATTCGCAGGGTTGCCGCCAGGCATACCCCGGCGAAAAGGACAGCATCTCCCGCCGAACCTTTCAAGGTCAGCCCCGCCCGCGTCCACGACGCCAACGTGGTGTTTGTGCCCGATGCCGCACCACTTGGTGAAGTTCGCCGTGATTCTTCGGTGAGGCTGCCATCGCAGTTGCCGGTGCGTGAGCGGGGCACTTGGGACGAGAACACCTCGCTACGACTTTACCTGCGAGAAGCGGTGGAAACCCCATTGCTGACCCCGCAACAGGAAATTGAACTCGCCCGACGGGTCCAGTCCGGTGATGAAGCGGCCCGGGAGCACATGATCAAGGCCAACCTGCGCCTAGTGGTGAAAATCGCCCGTGAATACGAAGACTACGGCCTGCCGCTGCTCGACCTGATCAACGAGGGTAACATCGGCTTGATGCGGGCGGTGGAACGGTTTGATCCGACCAAGGGCGCCAAGCTTTCGACCTATGCGGCTTGGTGGATCAAGCAATCCATCAAGAGGGCACTGTCCAATCAATCGAAGGCAATCCGTCTGCCGATTCATTTGGTGCAGCAAATCGCCCAACTGCGTCGCGCCGAGAACCAATTCGAAGCCAAACATGGTCGCCCCCCACGCGATTCCGAGTTGGCCGTGGTGTTGGGCGTGACCGAAGACGAAATCGCTCATTGGCGCGAAAGTGCCTTGGTTGGAACGACTTCCCTCGATGCCCCTTTGGGTAACGATACGGACTCCGGACGGGTTGCCGACGTCATTTCGGATGACAACGCAAAGATGCCTTGGGCGTCCGTAAGCGAAGAAACCAACGCGGAACTGATTCGGGAACTGGTGGACACGTTAAACGGCCGCGAACAGAAGATTCTCCGGGAGCGTTTTGCCTTGAACGGCGGCGAACCCCGGACACTGGAAGAAATCGGGACGGACTTCGGGCTGACCCGCGAACGTATCCGTCAGCTCGAGGCGGCTGCCCTGAAGAAGCTGCGCGACCGTCTCGCGTCCCGCGAACGGATGGCCGAAGAAGCGTGAACACTGAGAGGGCTTTCCCTGCCCCGGAACGCCTGATAGCGTCCCGTCATGCGTTCGGTCCAAGTTTCGCTCGGAGACCGCTCTTACTCAATCCACGTCGGCAACGGTCTGCTGCCGAAAATCGGTGACCACTGCCGTCGCCTGAAACTCGGCGAACGGTGTGTCATCGTAACTGACTCCAACGTCGGCCCCAAATATGCCGACCCCTTGGTCCGCACCCTAAAAATGGCGGGCTTCGTGCCCAACGTGGTCACGGTTCCGGCGGGGGAAGGCTCCAAGTCGCTGAAGGTCGTAGGTGAGAGCTTCGACCAACTCGCCATGAAAAGGCTGGAACGCCGTTCCTTCATCATCGCTCTGGGTGGGGGCGTCGTGGGCGACTTGGCTGGGTTTTTGGCGGCCACTTACCTGCGGGGGATCGCCTACGTGCAGGTGCCGACCACTCTGCTCGCCCAAGTCGATTCATCGGTCGGCGGCAAGGTGGGCGTCAATCTCAAGGCGGGGAAAAATCTGGTGGGTGCGTTCCACCAACCGCGCCTGGTCCTTTGCGATCTGGACACCTTGGGCACATTGCCAGACCGAGAATATCGGGCCGGACTCGCGGAGATCGTGAAGTATGGAGTGATTAAGGATGCTGATCTGTTCAAGCGGCTGGAGCGCGAGTTGGACAAAATCCTCAAGCGGGACGCCAATACGCTCACGGCAATCATTTCCCGCTGCTGCACGATCAAGGCGGAGGTGGTGGGAGCCGACGAGTTTGAAACTATCGGACTGAGGGCCACGCTGAACTGGGGCCACACGCTCGGCCATGGTTTGGAGGCGATTTCCGGATACGATGAATACCTCCACGGGGAGGCGATCAGCATCGGTCAGGTCGCAGCCGCCCGGCTCTCCACCAGGATGCTCGGATTCCCGGAAAGGGAAGCCGACCGGATCCGCGACCTGCTTCAACGATGCGGCTTGCCCGTTTCGGTCAAGCTTGCCCCGAAGAAACGTGAGGCGCTGTTCGACGCAATGCGACTCGACAAAAAGGTCGCGCAAGGCGAGCTCAAATTCGTGCTGGCCAATTCGATTGGCGACGTTGTGACCGGTCAGCGGGTTCCCGACGCCGACATCGCGGCGATTCTGAACACGATTGTCGCCTGAAAGAGGCACTCGGGATGACCCGAATGTTTGATGTGCAAAGCCCGGGTTTTCGCCCGGGCCGCTTGCTTCCCGGCGGGTCCATTTAACAGACTCGCGGCCAAAGAAAGTCATGGGCGAACTCCAGATGAATCCGTCGGCCGGCACCCGACTGGTCCGGCATGTTGGCGACCGGCTGGCCATCGAACTTCGGGGCGTCCCGGCGGGTTGGACGGCTCGCCTGCGCACCAACATCGGACGTGCCCGACGTCAGCGGGAGGAGATTGTCCGGGCCAGATTTGGGCCAGTGCCGTTGGCGGGAGCCTCGTGGCGCGATCTCGAGATGACCGACTTGGGCCACGGCATCCATCGGATCGACCTGCCTCTCGGCGAAGTTGGCTTTTTCAAGGCCAAGGCTTACGCGCTTGATGCCCGCCACGCTCAGCACTGGCCCGAAGGCCCAGACTTTGCGGTTTGCATTCACCCTGCGTGGACCCGCACCGGCAACACCGTCTACTGCGCTTTTCCGCGGATGTTTGGCCCCAACAGAATCCGGCGGACCACGGTTCAGCCAGTGCCGGATCCGGACATCGCCAGGCTGGATCAGGCCGGCTTTGCGGTGATCCCGCCCAGCGGAACGTTGCGCGATGTGATCCGCGAGTTGCCGCACATTGTGGATACGCTCGGCTGCCGCATCCTGCACCTGCTTCCCGTCAGCCCGACCCCGACCACATTTGCCCGGTTCGGCCGGTTTGGTTCGCCCTACGCCCTGCAGGACCTGACAGCCATTGACCCGGCTCTCGTGGAATTCGACAAGCGCGCGACCGGAGTAGATCAGTTTTGCGAGCTCTCCGCTGCCGTGCATGCCAAAGGCGCGCGGCTCATGCTCGACCTGGTCATCAACCACACCGGCTGGGGCAGCACGCTCTGGGAGGAACACCCGGAATGGTTTGTGCGAAAGGCAAACGGGGAGTTTGAAAGCCCGGGAGCGTGGGATGTCGTATGGGAAGACTTGGTCGAACTGGACCAACGGCACGCCGCGCTCTGGGAACATCTCGCGGAAGCGTTCCTGACGTGGTGCCGCCGCGGGGTGGATGCATTCCGCTGCGATGCCGGCTACAAGGTGCCAACTCACGTCTGGCAATTCATCACCGCCCGGGTGCGTCAGGAATTCCCCGATACCGTCTTTCTTCTCGAAGGGCTCGGCGGCTCGTGGGAAGCAACCGAATCCCTGTTGACCGAGGGCGGCATGCAGTGGGCCTACAGCGAGTTGTTCCAGAACTACGATGGTCACGCGCTCAGCGGTTATCTCGACCACGCCAGCCGGGCGTCGCTCACCACCGGTGCGCTTATCCATTATAGCGAAACTCATGACAACTCGCGGCTCGCCGCCAAGCAGTCGCCGTCCGCCGCCTCGGTTCCGCAGACGTATTCACCGGACACCTCCCCGAATGTGGCTTGGTCCCGACATCGAAACCGGCTCTGCGCCCTCACCAGCGTGAATGGCGGGTTCGCCTTCACCAACGGAGTCGAATGGCTGGCCACCGAGCAGATCAACGTGCACAACGCCCACGGCTTGGCCTGGGGCAGCGAACCCAACATTGTCGCCGAACTGGCGCATTTGAACCGGTTGCTATGCACTCATCCCTGCTTTTTCGACGGCGCCACACTGGCCCGCATCAGCCCTGATGGCGCGCCCATCTACGCTCTGCTCCGCACCTCGGCCGAAGGCAGTGACGAAGTCTTGGTCCTGGCCAACCCTGACCTTGGCCGCGACCAGTCGCTGCGCCTTGATCCGGAACTCTGGGCCAGACTGGTCAGTCCGGGACTCGATTTGCTGGAACCGCGTCAGCGCCCGCTCGCGCTGCCCGAAATCGCGGGACCGGGTTGGGTAAAGGTTACCCTGTCACCAGGCGCGGTTCACTGTTTCGCCCGGGCCCATCAAGCCCATGAACTCGCTCCGGAACTTTACTCACTGTTCCGGGCCCGCGCGGACTGGGTCTTTGCTGCCTGCGCAGCGGCAGGAATTCCCGAATCGCGTTTCCCCCAGACTCCTTGGATGCAACTGGCAGGGGAGGTGGACGCCGACCCAAGGCAGGTCCTCGCGCGCATCTCAGCCGGCGAAAACGGTTATGCGCCGGTCATCCTTTGGACGGCCAACGACCTGAGCCGGGTGACGCCAATCCCGCCGGGACACTGGCTGATGCTGCGGCTGCCACAACCCTTCCGGGCCCGGCTGCAAGGCGAGTCAGGGCACCCGAAGAACGTCGTCTCCATCGCTGCCAATGGCGGTCATGTCGCGTGCTTTCCGCCGCGACAGGACCAACGGGTAACAGACGCCATTCTCACAGTGGAACGTTTTGCCGGACCGGTTGAAGGGGTGGTCGCTTCGGTCCGTTATCTGGGTTTGGTCCCAGATTTGCCTCCGGTCACGCCGGAGAAACATCCCGAGGCTGTCGCATTGCTCACCAACGGTCGCGGGGCCATGAGCCGGCTGCGCTTGGACCTCGGAGCGATCCGGTCCAAATACGACTGCCTCCTCGGTGCCAACCTGCACAACGCCGTGCCGGTGGACCGCCATATCTTCGCGAAACGCCTTCGCGCCTGGGTCAACGCGGACGGATTCATCGCCCCACTCAATCTGGCCAACCTCGTGGATTTCGAAGCCGGCCCGCCGACACATTGGCGGTTTGTGGCGAGTGCCGGAGACGGGCGGTGCGTGGAGCTTCACCTTCTGATCGACCTCCTGCCCGATCAGAACACGGTGGCAATCCAGTTTTATCGCCCCAATGGAGGGCAGCATGAAGTGCGACTCGGACGGCCACTGCCGGCGGAGTCAAGGGTTTCGGTCATCGCCCGGGTGGATATCGAGGACCGGAACTTTCACTCGGAGACCAAACACAACGACGGCGCGGACTATCACTTCAGTTCGAACTGCCGGCCGGTTTGTTTCGGTCCGGTGCCCGAGCTCCAGGCACAGCCCGCGTTCAATGGGTTCGAGTTCGCTCCGGCAGCTGACCGGCAACTCCGGGTCTGGACTGACAAAGGGGCCTATTATCACGAGTCGGAGTGGAGCCTGAACTTGCCGCATCCGGTCGAGGCGAACCGGGGACAGGAAGGATGCGGCGACACGTTCAGCCCGGGCTGGTTTGAACTTCCGCTTTCTCCCGGCGACGCATCCCACGTGATCGCCACCGCGGAAAAGGTTCCGCCCGTTCTCGAATCCGTGCGTGACTTCGTCCGGAATCGCCAAGCCCTGCGGGAGGCCGCGGTAATCCGGGCGAGTGCCGCCGGGCAACCTCGGGACCCGTTCTCGAGCGCCCTCGTCGAAGCAGCCCAGAGCTATGTCGTTCGCCGGGACGACACCAAATCGGTCATCGCCGGTTACCCGTGGTTCTTGGACTGGGGCCGCGATTCGCTCATCGCCGCGCGCGGACTCATCTGCGCCGGCCTAATCACCGAGGTGCGGGAGTTGTTGCTGACTTTTGGCCGTTTCGAACACCACGGCACCCTGCCCAACAGCATCCACGGCACCGACGCTTCCAACCGCGACACCAGCGACGCTCCGCTGTGGTTTGGCATCGTGTGCGAGGAATTGGCATCGGCTCTGTCGGCGGCGGAGGCGGAAGCCCTATTCCGGACGCCCGTAGACGGCGAACGCAAGTTGGGCGACGTGCTGCGCTCCATCGCCTCCGGCTACCTCCACGGCACAGCCAATGGCATCCGCGTGGATCACGCATCGGGACTGGTGTGGAGCCCAAGCCACTTCACGTGGATGGACACCAACCATCCGGCCGGCTCACCGCGCGAGGGTTATCCGGTGGAAATCCAGGCTCTTTGGATCCGGCTGCTCCAGCAATTGGCCCGCTTGGGCATGGCGCCGTGGGACGGCCGGGGCGAATCCTGGGCGGATCTCGCACGCCGGGCTGAAGACAGTCTCCATCGCTACTTCTGGCTCGAAGAATGCGGTTGGTATGCGGATGTGCTCCTGGCCGGAAGCGGCACTCCGGCACGCACTGCGCCGCCGAGCAATGCGCTCCGCAGCAATTGCCTTTTCCTCGTCGGCCTCGGTCTGAACCGGCATCCGGAGTTCGAACAGCGGGCCCGGCGAATGGTGCTGGCCGCCGCGCGCCACTTGGTGGTTCCGGGGGCGCTGCGCTCGCTGGCTCCCTTGCCGGTCATCCCACCGCTGCCGGTTTACGGTCCTCATGGTCATCTGCTGAACGACCCCAACAATCCCTATTGGCCACGCTACGAGGGCGACGAGGACACCCGGCGAAAGCCGGCCTACCACAACGGCACCGCCTGGACATGGACCTTCCCGACGTTTTGCGAGGCGTTGGCGCTCGCGTTTCCCGACGACGATGGGGCGTTGGCCGCCGCCCGTGCCTACCTCAGCAGCACCGACCGGTTGCTCACCGAAGGATGTCCCGGTCACCTGCCCGAAATCGTGGATGGCGACGCACCGCACACACAACGCGGCTGCGACGCCCAAGCCTGGAGCGTCACCGAAACCCTGCGCGTGTGGCACCGGCTGAAGCGCCCCCCCCGCGCCTGATCACTCCGCCGACCAGGCGAGGCCAGCCGAACAAACGGTCATTTCGCGGAAGCCGACTGGGCCGAGAGGTCGAGGCAGACCGCTTCCTTGGTGCTGCGGGCATACACTCGGCCGCCAGAAATCACCGGAGTCGTCCAGCACTTGCCGTCCAGAATGTCGGCCCGGGCGACCTCCTGGTATTTGTCCGGAGTCGCCTTGATCAGCACCAACTGTCCAGCGTCGCCCAGAGCGAGGACATGGCCATCCACCCACACCACGTGACCGGGACCGAACCCGTTCTGCTCCCATTTCACTTTGCCAGTAGCCACTTCGACACACTTCACCGGACCGCTGCCGTATTCCTTGAACTGGAACATGCCGTAGAGATGACCTTCATGGAGCACCGGCGTGGACCAGTGATTGGCCAGCGGTTTGTCACCCTGAAACCGGTAGATCTCAGTGGCCGCGAACTTCCCGCCGTCTTGGGTCACCTTCACGGCTCCGGCTCCCACTCCATAGCCCGCGGAGCAATAGACGATGTCTCCCGCCACCACCGGCGAAGCGGCCGTTGAAATGCGGAACGGAAACGCGTAACGCCACAGTTCCTTGCCGTTCTCCGGATTCACCGCGAGCAGGCCTGACTTCAGGAAGAAGATAACATGCCGCTGCCCGTGCAACGTGGCGGCCGTCGGAGTGGCGTGGGTCATGGTCTCGTCGAATGCCTTCCACGCGACTGAACCGTCGGACTTGTTGAAAGCGAGGAGCGACTGTCCGGCACCGCCGCCGGCCACGAACAACCGTGAACCCTCAATCAGCGGCGAGGCGGCGTTCTGCCACTGGATGTTTCGGCCCCCGAATTCCTTGATCAAGTCATGCCGCCAGAGTTCCTCGCCGGTCTTGGCCGAGAAACAGGCCAGCACGAGCTTCGCCGAGGTGACGTAAACGCGGTCTCCATCCAGTGTCGGCGATGAGCGCGGACCGTCACCGCCCTTGTTGTCGCCGGTGCCGGCATCCCCACCGCCGTCGAGTTTCACGGCCCCCAGCGGCTTGACCCACGTTTCCTTGCCGCTGTCGGCATTACGGGCCACGAGGACTTCCTGCGCTGCACCGTCCACTTCCCGCCATTCGAGGGTGAACGCCTGGCCACTGCCGACGGCAAAGGAACTGAAACCGCGGTCGCTGGACACTTTCCATAGGACCTTGGGTCCCTTGTCCGGCCACTTCTTGGAGATCTTCTCGGGCGATGATCCGTCGCCATGCGGACCGCGCACAAACGGCCAGTCTCCGGCCAAGGCGGCGGACGCGAATGCCGCGGTGAGCGTCAGGGAGGCAAACAGTCGGGAATTCATGACGCCGCGGAAGGTGGGCGACCACGGCCGTCGGTCAACCGGTTTCACGGATTCCGGAGCGCGGCGGACACACACTTGGCACCGTCCGTTGGGTCCGCCACCTTCGGCCTGCAAAATGCCAGCTGACATTCGCCTGATCTCCACCGATTTTGACGGGACCATCCACGAGGATTTCGCCCACGCGGCGATTCCCGAAGCCCTGCAGGAGAAGTTCGGCCGACTCCAGGCAACCGGTGTCCTTTGGGTGATCAACACCGGACGCGACCTGTCGAGCCTCATGGAGAGCCTCGGCCGTGCGCATTGCCGGGTGCAGCCCGATTATGTCGTCACGGTGGAACGCGAAATCCACCAGCACGTCCGGGGACACTACCAACCGCTGGAGCCGTGGAACACCAACTGCTCCAGCGACCACGCCGACATCTTCACGCGCCATTCCGCGGAACTCACGGCGCTGATGGATTCCCTCGAGGTGAGGTTCGACGCGAACTTTTACCGGGACGTGTGGTCGCCGCTGTGCGCCATTGCCCGCTCGAACGCCCAGATGGACGCGATCCAGACCGAATTGGAGACGTTCTGCACCGAAGTCGGCGAACTCGTCCCGGTCCGCAATGACGTCTATGTGCGGCTCAGTCACCGCCGATACAGCAAGGGCACAGCGCTGCAGGAGATCCAGCGTCGGCACGGACTTTCCGCAGCCCAGACGTTTGCCGCCGGCGATCACCTGAACGACCTGCCGATGCTGCGGCGCAGCGTGGCCGAATGGCTCGTGACGCCGGTCAACGGTCTGCCCGAAGTGAAGGCCCAGGTGACGGCCGAAGGTGGCTATCTTGCCGCGAAGAAGTGCGGCGAAGGCATCCTTGAAGGCCTGATCCGCCTCGGGCTTTGAGACCAGCTCACGGCGTGTCCGCCGAGGGCTGCTTCAACTGCTCCCGCCCCGGGGTGGCCAGATACACCACGCCGCCGATCACGCTCCAGAGCAGGTTCACAGTGTAGCCGAGCAGCGACAGGGAAAGCGCTGCGCCGGGTTTAACCCCGAGAGCGGGAACCGTAAGCAGCCAGACGAAAAGGTTCTCCCGCACCCCCAACCCGGCAGGCGTTACCGGCAGCGCCGCGACGCTGACGATCGCCGGCACCAGATACCATAGGGCAACCGGCGAAATTTTTACGCCCAGCCCTTGGGCGAGGGCGGCAAACGCACCGACAATCGCAATGTTCACCAGCAGGGACCAGCCGGCCATGCGCCACAGGAAGCCCGGGTGCCGGGCCAGCTGACGGCAGCCGCCCAAGGCTTGGGCGAAGGACTCGCCCCGCGGCAGCCGGCGGATCAGACGCAGCACGACGCCATCGGGCCCCAAGGTGTCGGTGAAAAATCCGAGAAAGGTCATGACACCCGCCACACCGAACATTCCGCCGATCATCAGCGCCGTCGCGAGATGACGCTTGTAGCCTGCCAACAGTTCCCAATTCGGCACGGCCAACAGCACGGTGAACAGCAGCAACGCCAGCATGCCGATCAGTCGGTCCACAAACACGCTGAAGGCCGCTTCCAGGCCGCGCTCGGGTGCCGCCTTGGCGACATACCACGCCTTCATCACATCGCCTCCGGCCGTGCCCAGGAGGAAGGCGTTGAAAAAATGGGCCACGAAGGAGATCCGAAGCACCGGTGCAAGAGGCAACTGGATGCCCTGCGCCCGCAGCACTTCCCGCCAGCGAAGTCCACCGAGTGCCACCAGCAGTCCACAGGAACCGAAGGACACGACCAAACTGGCCGCGTCAAGTTTGCGGACGGTTTCCCAGACTCCGGCCGGGCCTTGGGTCCACGCCAGCCGGCGCTGCTCCCACTTGTCGAGGGCGGACCACTGCGGTCCCGAGGTCGCCGCGAGTTGCAGTTGGACCTCGTTGCAGAAGATGACGTGGAAAATCACCGCCAGCAGCAGCAGGCAGACAGCGAAGCGGGCGATGCTGGCCAGGCGGGACCGGCTCACGGTGACACGCTATTCCGGTCCCCAGACCGACTTGATGTGGGCAAAGCCCTTGGCGACCTCCTCGGCGGGCAGTCCCGGGCTCATTTCCAGCACCTTGATGTGTTCCGGTTTCACCATTGGCCTGATGGCGGCGTAATCGATCATGCCCACGCCGGGCGGACAATGGTCGTGCATGCCCTCCTCGTTCTGGAGGACATCGTGGACGTGGAATCCCCCGAGCCGCTTTGAGAGGTTCTCCACATGGTGCGCGTGGTTCAGGATGAACCCGAGGTTCTCCTTGATCTGGGCATGCCCGCAGTCGTGCCAGTAGCGGACGTTCTCCGGCAAATCGGCCAGAAACTCGGGCAAGTCATGGTCAAACGGGATCTCCTCCACGTCCTCACGGTTTTCGATGCCAAGCAGAAGGCCTTTTTCACCAGCGACTTCGGCTAACTGCTTGATCATTTCCAAGGATCGGTGCATGGGCTCGACCTTGTATCTTTCCCGGCGAACTTCGAGATCCTCAACAAGCTTGCGATACTTGTCGGAGTCCTTCTTTCCCGCGAGGACGAGCTCCTCGAGCTTTTCCTGATACTCCACCTTCCGGGAGAACAGGGAACCGGACTTGAGATCCGCGCTGCCGGAGTGCAGCACGATCAGTTTGGCTCCAACCCGGTGGGCAGTCTCAATCGTCTTCAGAGTGTGCTTCAGAGCACTGTCCCTTTCCCGCCGGTCCTCGGCCGAAAACTTGAAGAGGTTTGGCGCGGGCCAGTTGATGCCCATGGGCAGCGGGCAGAAATTGTGCAGGGTGGAGATGCGGATCTCTCCGGCGTCCACTGCCTCCAGGATTCCCGGAAGCAGGCTGATACGGATGCCGTGGCTGAGTTCGGAATACTCGAAGCCGAGGGAACGGATTTCCCGCAGCATTTCCCGGCCGCAGGTGTGGCGGCCCGAATTCCAACAGGTTGAAAGCGAATACATGAAAGGCAAAACGCCGGATGCGTTCGGGTAGAACAACATCCGGCGCGTGGAAGTGCAATCTGTGACGGCGAATTAAACGTCCGCGTATTTGCGGGACAACATCGCGTTGAACTTCGCCACCTTCAACTTGCGGCGACGACGTTCGGTCGGCTTCTCGTAATGCCGCTTGGCGCGGACATCGCGCAGCGTGTTCTCACGGTCCACCTTCTTCTTCAACCGGCGCAACGCGCGGTCGATTGGCTCACCTTTTTTCAGTTTGATTTCGCTCAAATCACTTTCACTCCTTCCCTGCACACGCGGTTCCGAACTGCTGACAGCCCAGACTCCGCGACCGGCCGGTTCACGGGAAACGGGCCGGAGTGCAAGTCGGACCCTCCTGCGAACGGTCCGGTGCGGGCGGCTGGAATAGCCGATTCTCCAGTCATCGCAAGCCTGCGTTTCAACGATTTTCGGCCAACCACCGCCCAAACCAAGCAAGCGTGCGGTCCCACATTTCTTCCGTGTAGCTATGTCCAACACCATTATAGACAACGCTTTGAAAGGCTTCGGATCGCTCCGAAACCTGCCACGCGGGACGGGCAGCGCCTTCAATCGCACGTATTCCGGAAAGCGGCGACCCCGCGTCCTGATCCCCGTTAAGGCAAAGCAAAGCCCGGGGTGACGCACAGGCGACTACTGCCTCCGAGTCAAAGTGACGCAGCATCCCGGGAACATAGTAGTAGATCCCGTGGTATTTGAGGCCGTCCGCCGCAATCAGGTCCTGGTAACGGGTCAGGCACGCGACCGCGACCCCGACCCTGATGCGCTCGTCCAACGCCATCAACCACCAGGTCCGCGTGGCCCCCATGCTCATGCCCATCGCACCAATCCGCTCCGTATCCACCTCCGGCCGGCTGGCGAGATAATCTAAAGCCATACGGTCATCCCGAACCATCCGGCCCCACAGGGTCCGGCCAGCCCAGAGGTCGAGTTTCGACGCAGACATTTCCCCAGCACCGCCTTTCAAACCATCCGCCCCCTGCCCTTGCCGTTCGCCAAAGCAGGCTGCGTCGATGGCCATGACCGCAAATCCGCGCTTCAACAGGGCGGGGCCGGGCGCGGTCGGAGTGTGGTTGGTCTCGAAAAGCTCCACTTTGCCCCGATCGTATTCGCCGCCATGCCAGTGATGGTAAAGGATGGCTGGCACTTTGCCTTCGAGGCGTTTCGGCAGCAACAGGACCCCGGGCACGCGGTCACCCAGTCCGTTTTCGAATTGAAACCGCTCCATCCAGTGATCGCCCCGGTCCTCTCGCATCAACGTTGTGACTGATGGAATCGCCGGCCGGCCGGGAAACTCCCCCAGCAGTCGCTCCAGCGTCGCTCGAATCTCCACCCGCCGGGCGGCCCACCCGGACGCGGAACGGGGAATCTCCAACGCCGGAACCGTCGGCCGCAACGGCCGCTGGCGAGCGACAACGGAAGGTTCGTCAGCGGACATGGCCATATTCTCAATCATCAGCCAGCCAACAGAAAACAGCACCGCAGCGCGGACTTTCATTGGAGGTCAAGAAGTAGCCTGAATTCACCGGCATGGCGCCAAGCCCGCACGGAGGCTGGCCCAAGCTTCCTCGCTCGAAACGTCCACCATGGCTGGCTCATTCGCCTCTGCCGGAGCCAGGATCGCAAGAAATACGATGGGTTCGCGGAAGGGATTATAGGTCCCGTGGACTTCCCCCTTGGGAATCAAAACCATCTCGCCCGGCTTGAGGATGCGATATTCCTTCCCGCACCACTGCTCGGCCTGGCCGCTAAGCACATAGATGATCTCCTCACGGGTTGGATGGTGGTGGAAGGCATGGCATCGCCCCGGCTCCATGGTGGCCCGGACCATCAGCAAATCTTTGCAGGGCACGATGTCCGGCCGGGATAACCACGTATTCAACGTGAAGGGACTGAGTTCCGTCACTCTCTCATCCGCGGCGACAAAACGCCTCTGGGCAACTTCCTTCATCGGAGTCAGTCAGGTTTAGGGGGACAGCCTGGTCAACACACCGAAAATCATCCTAGCGGCGGGGGCGCCAAGAGCCGCTTCGTGGTCCCCGCGACTGGCCGCGGCGCCCACCGCCCGAGTTTCCGCCGGAACTCCCGCCGCGCGGGCCGGATCCCCGCGACGGACCGGATCGTTCGGGCGGACGGGGTGCGGGCGCGGCCGAATAATCGAACCCATCCGCACGCTTCCGGACCACACCGCGACCGATGAAATTCTCCAACGACCGTAGCGATCCCAGATCCTCAGGCGTCACGAAACTGATCGCGTCGCCGATGGCCTGGGCCCGGCCCGTGCGGCCGATGCGATGGACGTAATCCTCCGCGTGCATCGGAAAATCGTAGTTCACGACGTGAGAGATGCCGTCCACGTCAATCCCCCGGGCCGCGATGTCCGTCGCCACCAGCGCCCGAACCGTCCCCGCCTTGAAATCATTGAGGGCCCGCAGGCGTTGGTTCTGCGACCGATTGGAATGCAGGGTGCCGGTCCGGATGCCGCCCTGCTCCAGCTTTCTTGCTACCCGGTCCGCTCCGTGTTTGGTGCGGGTGAAGACGAGCACCATGTTGAGGGCCGGATCTTTCATCAGATGCAGGAGCAACGAAGGTTTTAGGTGCATCGGCACCTCGTAAACAAACTGGGTCACCGTCTCGGCGGGATTCGAACGACGGCCGATCTGGATCGTCTTTGGATGTTGCTGGAACTCCCGCGTGACCGCCTCGATCTCCTTCGACAGCGTGGCCGAAAACAGCAGCGTCTGCCGGCGCTGTGGCAACTCCCGAACGACGCGGCGGATGGACGGCAGGAAACCCATGTCGAGCATCCTGTCCGCCTCGTCCAGCACCAGGAATTCCAACCCGTCAAAGTTGCCGAACCCTTGCCCCATCAGGTCCAGCAGGCGTCCCGGCGTCGCGATCACGATCTCAACTCCGGACCGAAGCGCCCGGATCTGGGGTCCCTCGCCGACGCCGCCGAACACCGTCGCGATATGAAACGGCAGGTGTTTGCCGTAGGCCCGGACGTTCTCCTCGATTTGCACCGCCAGTTCGCGGGTCGGCGCCAACACCAGAGCCCGGCAGCCGCGCCCGCGCGCAGTGCTCTGGCTTAGACGGGTTAGCAACGGCAACGTGAACGCGGCGGTTTTGCCCGTTCCGGTCTGGGCGATGCCGATGAGATCGTGACCTGCAAGCACTACGGGAATGGCCGCCACTTGGATCGGTGTGGGCGCGGTGTAACCGGCCTCCTGGATGGCACTGAGGATTCGGTCTCCCAGACCGAGCGCACGAAAGGGCATGACGGCCAGAGACTGCCGCATGTCCCGGCGGCTGACACGCAATTCCGCCGGCAAAATGTGGCCGCAATTGCCCTTGGCCCTCGCTTGGGCCGCCGCCTATAACCCGCGCATGCCGTTTGCGCTCCTGCTGGCCGCCGCCGATACGAATGCCGTTGTTCAGGCGTCCGCCGCACCCGTGGCCGCCACGGCCGGTTTTGGCGGCGTGTTCTGGTTCCTCATCCTGCTCAGCGCCGGCGCGCTGGCGGTGATCATCGAGCGGCTGTTGCTCTACCACCGCGAACAGATCGACGCCGTCCAGTTCCTCGCCGGCGTCCGCAATGTGCTCAAACGCGACAACGTCGTGGAGGCAATCGCCATCTGCGACGCCACACCAGGACCGGTCGCCCGGCTCGTCAAGACCGCCATCCTCACCCGCGACAGCGGCCGGGAGCGGGTGGCGGAAGTCATCGAGGAAACCGGGAAGAATGAAGTGCCCCGGCTCGAAGCGCGGCTGCTGGTTCTGGCGACCCTCGCCCAAATTGCCCCGCTGGTCGGACTCGTGGGAACTCTGCTCGGCATGGCGCACGTCTTCCGGGGCTTGCGCCGGCCCGACGGCGCCGCGTTTGGCTACGCGGCACCCGGAGAAATGTTCGACGCACTCATGCAATCGCTTTACTCCGCCGCACTCGGCATCGCCCTCGCTGCGGTCGCGTATGCGGCCTACAACTACCTCGTCAGCCGTGTGAACTCGATCGTGTTGGACATGGAGCGGGCCAGTTCCGAGGCGCTGCGGCTCGCGACCGGTGACACAATCGGCAACGGCCCCCGCGCATGATCCACTTCCCGCGCACTGCCAAACCGTTCCGCGGCCAGCTGGATCTGGCCGCAATGCTGTGCGTTCTGGTGCCGCTCGCCTTCGCGTTCGCGTTTCACCAGTTTCTTGTGCTGCCTCGGGGCGCCCGCCTCGAACTGCCCACCGGCGAGGCCGGACCTACGGTCCGTGCCGGTGAACGTTTTCTGATCGTGGCCGTCGATGCCAACGAGCAGTTCTTCTTCGAGAACCAGGTCATCGGCCGGGAGCCGCTGCTGAATGCGCTCCGGAAACGGTCCGCACAGCCGGAAAGCCCGCAGATTCTGCTGATCCAGGCCGATCGCTCGGTGCGCTTCCAGCAGTTGGCCGACCTTGCCGGGATCGCCCGGATGGCCGGCATCCGGAGCGTCATTTTTGGAGCCGTTCCGGTGCGCAATCCATGAGCGCCACCGCGGCAACCGAAACGTGGAGCGTCGGCCGTTGGTTCGCGGCGATTGCCGGTCTGGCGATGCTGGCAGGCAGTTCGGCGCAGTTCCTGACCCGCTGGCCCCAATTGCCCCCGGCCAATGAATTCAGCCACCCCGACTACCTGTTCGATCCCCGAACGGATGGAGCGGCTGCCACCGACGAAATGCTGCCCGATCCCTTGGTCTTCGCGACACCAGACCCGCGAGGATTCTCCGGCACCGCCGACCGCCTCCGTCCCGGGCAGCGCTATTCGGTCGCTGAGTTCAGGGCCGCACCCAATTGGCTGGCCATGGATGGCTCCGCCCAACGCCTGGGCACGCCCCCGCCGCTGGCAACGGTTCGTCTCCGTCCAGAGCGACTGCCTGTGCCCACGGTGCCGCTCAGCGCCGCTCCCGCCCCGCTGACCTCGAGCACAACACAAGCAACGCTGGACCCGGAACTGCGTCATCGCCGACTCCTGCAAATCAGCACTGGAGTTCCGCCCGTGGGTGAAGTGTTGCCGCCCGCGGTCGTGGAAGTGGGCATCAATCCGTGGGGCCAGGTGCTGGCGGCCCGCATTGTGACCTCGTCGGGCTCGCCGGCTGCGGACCGCGTTGCGCTCGACGCCGCCCGAACCGCGCGGTTTTCGCCGCTTCCGGGCCGACCGAAATCGGCCGAGGCGGTCTTTGCCGAACTCGAATGGGGCCGCCTCACTTTCAGCTGGGGCAACGGCCCGGCCCTACGCTGACCATGACCCCCGAAGCTTGGATCAGTCTGTTCCTGTTCGGCCTTCTCGGCGGTGTCGGTCTGTTGGCGCTCCTGCGCGAATTCCAAGCCCGGCGAATCCAGTCGGGACCGGCACAGGACCAGGTGTTTCGCTGCGCTTCGTGCAGCTCAGTTTACACGGATGATCCGGCAGTCGAACGGTCCCGTTGCCCCCAATGCGGGGTGACGAACGAGCCTTTCAACTTCTAGCCGCCTCGCGTGGACAAGCGCTTTGCCCGCTCGTCCAGGTTCGGGACATACCAACTTCAGTTCACACTGGCCGAGGTCTTGATTTCCACCACGTCGTGCGGGGCGGCTTCCTTCATGCCGGCGGAACTCACCCGGATGTAGCGAGCCCGCGCCCGCAACTGCTCCAAGTTGGCCGAGCCCAAGTATCCCATGCCCGACTGAATGCCCCCGACCATCTGGCCGATCACCCGGTCCACCGACGCCGAAGCCTCCTTCAACGCCTCGATTCCTTCGGCGGCGACCTTGCGCGTCGTGTCGGTGCTGCTGTGACCATAGCGGGCGGCCGAACCTGCCTGCATTGCGGCCAAACTGCCCATACCGCGATACTGTTTATAGAGCTTGCCGTTGATCTCCATGATCTGGCCGGGCGCCTCGGGGCACCCCGCAAACAGCCCGCCGCAGATGACGCCATGCGCCAACGTCAGTGCCTTCACGATGTCGCCCGATTTCGTGAGTCCACCGTCGGCCAGCAGCGTGACGCCCCTGGTCGACGCCGCCCGGGATGCCACGTAAAGCGCCGTGAGCTGCGGGATGCCCACGCCCGCCACCACACGCGTCGTGCAAATTGAACCGGGGCCCTGTCCGATCTTGATGACATTCGCGCCGGCGTCGGCGAGAAACTCGACCCCACTGGCGCTGGTCACATTGCCGGCGATGATCGGCAGGCTGGGAAAAGCGCTTCGCACCAACCGAACCACGTCACCCACGCCCTTCGTGTGACCGTGCGCGGTGGAGACCGCGATCACATCCACGCCGCGATCCACCAGTCCGCCGACGTGCCCGAGAATCCGGTCGCGGTCGAGCGCACCGTCGCTCCGTCGGGTCGTCGCGATGGCCGCGCCGCACAGCAGGCGGAAATGAGAATCCCGCGCCGGCTTCACCTGGGCGGCCTGTTCGGCGGTGATGCGCTCGATGTCGCTCATCGTGAACAGCCCGCGCAGGCGGTCCTGATCATCCACCACCAGCAGCTTGTGAATGCCGGGATTCTCCGTGAAGAAACGGTCCGCGCGGCCGATGGGATCGTTGCCGAGCTCCCGCTCGGGAACAGTCCGGACTTCATTCCGCGGCTGCAGCGCCTCGATCACTTTTCGCTTGGCGTAACGAGGTTTCACCACATGCCCGGGGAGCAGGCCCAGCAGCCGGTTCTCCCCGTCCACCACCGGAAAGGTGCTGAACGCGAACTTCCTCTTCTCGATCAGCGCCAGCACGTCGCCGATGAACTGATCCGGCGCCACCTTGATCGGCTCCTGGATCAGCCCGTGGACATGATTCTTCACTCGGCTGACCTCCGAGAGCTGGTCCCGCTCCGGCATGTTGTAATGGATCAATCCCAACCCGCCGTTTTGCGCCATCGCGATCGCCATGCGCGATTCCGTGACGGTGTCCATGTCGGCCGACACCAGGGGGACATGCAGTTCGAGCCCGTCGGCCAGCCGCGTGTCCAACTGCGTTTCGCGGGGGAGAACCTCGGAATACAGGGTGGCCAGCGTGACGTCGTCGAACGTGAGCGCGGTCTTGTGCGACCGGAAGAAACCGTCCGCGGACTGATAAAACTCGGCGTCGAGAGCCGAAGCAGCGACCGAACTTGCCATGCGGGAAAATCGGGGAACCCCGGCCACACTGGCAAGGGGGAACTCGGGGGGATCGACCCGTCACTCCGGCAGAGCCCAAGAAACCGCCTGCCGCCGGGCAGCTTCCGTGTAGGCGGAAATCTGCTCGCGAGTGACTTCGAGCGGGGAGCACGCCCCGGAATGCACCTCGCGATACCAGCGGGCGGTTGCCTCCACAGCCTGGTCAAATCTCCAAACTGGCGACCACTGCAGGAGCGCATTGGCCTTGTCGGTGCTGAGTTGCAACCGGCCGGCCTCGTGCGGCGAATCCGGCTGGGTCTCATCCTGCCACTCCCCGGGCCAGTGGCGAAGGAGCTCGACCACCAATTGGGCCACCGTGCGATTGGCGTCATGGCCGGGACCGAAATTGAAAGCCCCGCAGAGGCGGGCTTCTTGGGCCTGCTTGACCGCCTGCCAAAGGTAACCGCTCAGCGGCTCAAGCACATGCTGCCAAGGACGGGTTGCATGGCGATTACGCACCGCAATCGCCCGTCCCGAAGAAAGTGCCCGGATGCAGTCCGGAACAATCCGGTCGAGCGCCCAGTCACCACCCCCGATGACATTGCCAGCCCTCGCGCTACCAATCCGGACCTGGCCGGTTCCAAAAAACGATCGGCGGTAGGAAGCGACCGCAATCTCCGCGGCGGCCTTGCTGGCGCTGTAGGGGTCGTGACCCCCGAGCGGGTCCTCTTCGCGATAACCGTAATGCCACTCCCGATTTTCGTAACACTTGTCGGTCGTCACGCAGACCACCGAACAGGGCTGCTCCAGTTGTCTCAGCCCGTCCAGGACCTTGATGGTCCCGAGAACGTTGGTGTCGAACGTCTCGATCGGCTCCGAATACGAAAGCCGAACCAACGGCTGCGCCGCCAGGTGAAACACATAGTCCGGTCGCACCTCCGCCACGGTCTTCGCCCAGCAGGCGGAATCGCGAATGTCGCCTTCCACATGGCGAATCCGGTCTGCAAGTCCAAGCTGATCGAACAGCGCCGGAGTGGTCGGGCTCGGCAACGAGTATCCGGTCACGCGGGCGCCCAATTCCAACAGCCACTGGGTGAGCCAAGCGCCCTTGAATCCCGTGTGACCGGTGAGCAGGACGTTTCGCCCCCGGTAGGCCTGATGGAACGGGTCAGCCATCGCGGTCATCGTTTCCACGGGGCCTGTCCCGTTTGCCACATCTTTTCCAGCATTTGCTGTTCGCGGTAGGTGTCCATGCACTGCCAGAAGCCATCATGGCAGAAGGCCTTCAACTGCCCCGCCTGCGCCAGTCGCTCCAGCGGCTTGCGCTCAAACACACAGTCGTCCCCGGGGTCCAGATACTCGGCGATGCTCCGATTGAGAACCATGAATCCCCCGTTGATGTAAGCCGCCTCCTGCTTCGGCTTTTCCCGGAAAGCGGTGACGGTCTGTCCATCCATCGCCAGTTCGCCGAAGCGCCCACTGGGGCGAACGGCGGTCATGGTGGCGACCTGACCGTGGGCGCGGTGAAACGCGATGCTGGCGCTGATGTCACTGTCGGTCAGGCCATCGCCGTAAGTGAACAGGAAGGTGTCATCCGGAACGTGCGCCAGGGCGCGCCGCAGACGTCCACCCGTCTGGGTTTCCTGGCCGGTTTCGAGCAACGTTACGGTCCAGTCCTCCTCGTCGTGGGTGGAGTGGTATTTGATCTGGGGATTGCGCCCGAGCCTCAGCGTCACGTCGGAGGTGTTCCACAGGTAATTGCGGAAGTAGTCCTTGATGACCTCCCCCTTGTAGCCGAGGCAGAGCACGAAGTCCTTGTGACCGTGGTGGGCATAGAGCTTCATGATGTGCCACAGGATCGGCCGACCGCCGACCGGCACCATGGGTTTCGGACGGTATTCGGTCTCTTCACGCAAGCGCGTGCCCAAACCGCCGCAAAGGATGACGACTTTCATCAGGACTTGATGAGATTCACGCTAATGGGACGGCGTGACCGAGCCAAAGCCAATCTGTCAATTTTCCGCTCGACCCGCCGGAAAGAAGATTTGTTTACTTTTGAAAACGGCACCCGCCACCAAGCCATGCAATCCCTGATTCACCGTCTTGCCGTCGTCGTTTTTTCCGCAGGGATCTCCGCGGCCACCTTGCCCTGCCAAGCGGCCCCTTGCGCCGCCTCCCCTGCTGGGCTCGCCGGATTCTGGCGCGGAGAGGACACCACCGACTCGGTTTCCCGGAAAAGCGGAACCTGGCGGGGCAACGGAACGATAGAGGCCGGTTACGTCAACCAAGGCTACCGGTTTGGAGGGAGTCACGACGCGCTGCTGCTGCCTGCGTCGTTTCAGCTGACCTCCCAAGACTTCTCGGTCGAGGGCTGGATTCGCAGAGCAGATCCGAATCTCGCCGGCAATGATGCCGAGGCGGGCGAGTTCTTTGCCAACTCCGACCAAGGGCTCGCATTCGGACTCATGCATGATGGACGGCTCTACCTCAGTCACGTCGGAGTCGTATCCTTCAGGAGCACCACCGCCATTCGGGATACGAACTGGCACCACGTCGCAGTGGTCAGGTCTGCCAGTGAACTGCGGTTCTTCGCCGACGGCCTGCTCGTCTCAACCACTCCGTGCAACGTCACCTTCAACCTGTCCGGACCATACGCGTTAGGAGGCTTGGGTTCCCCTTACGCCGGAGTTTCCTACGGCTTCAAGGGGAACATCGATGAACTGGCCGCCTACAACCGACCGCTTTCACAGGAAGAGGTATTCTCCATCTTCAGCGCGGGTGCCGCCGGCAGATGTTCCGAATTTAGCCCGATCCCCGTTTCCAATTCCGGCTTCGAAGCACTCACCGGCACCGACCCGGTCCACTTCGGTGGCGATGGCAAACTGCTACCCGGCCACTACAGCTCGTATCCCGGATTCCCGATCGAGGGCAACGGCTACTACTCGGATCTGGCCGTCCCGGGCTGGTCGGGAGCAGTCTCGGGGGGCACGTTCCGGCCTCAGCCCCCCCTGATGCCCAACGGAGCGCCCGAGGGAGTTCAAGTCGCCTGGATCAACGGCTTTGGCAGCATCAGTCAGCAGCTTGCGGAAACCTATCAGGCCGGGCACAGCTATCGGCTGCGGGTAGATGTGGGGCGATTGTCCGGAGTCGCGTTTCCGGGTTATGCCCTCCGCCTGCTGGCCAACAACCAGGTGGTGGCCGAGCAGCAGGACGCCGTGGAGATTCCCGCAGGTGGGTTCACCACGGCCACACTGGAGGTGACACTGCCACCCGGTTCGCCTTTCGCGGGCACTCCCATCCGGATTCAGCTCGCCACCACTGCGGCCAATGGCGGCCACGCGGAGTTCGACCGGGTGCGGCTCGAATCCATCCCTGGCACGCCCCCCCTCGGCTGCACCCCCATTCCCGCGGGCCTCGTGGCCTGGTATCGGGCCGAAGGGGACGCCAACAACATCACGGGAGCAAACAACGGCGCCTTCGGCGCGCCGAAATATGCGGCCGGCAAGGTCGGGCGGGCTTTTGAGTTCGACGGTAGCAATGAAGTGGTCGTGCCCGATTCCGCGACCTTCAACCTCTCTGCATTCGCCGCGGAGGCCTGGATCTATCCCACGGCGCTCGACGGCGATGTGGACATCATCCTGAACAAGGAGGTGTTTGGCTTCGACACCATCGCGTTCGAGTTTGGCCTCAAGGGGCCGTCCTCCGTCAGCGCAAACAGCATCCCCGTGGGCAACTTGGCGTTGCACCTCGGGGGCATCGGCGGATTGCCGGATGATTATTCGGGATGGACGGACTCGGGCGTGAAGGTCCCGCTCAACGAATGGAGTCACGTGGTGGTCGCCTACGAGAACGGCGTTGCCAGCGTGTTCCTCAACGGTGCCCTCGGGAAGCGCTTCTCGGGTCTCACGGGATCGCTTCGCACCGTGTCCGGCCCGCTGAAGATCGGGTCGCGCTCCGACAGCGTGGTCCAAGGCGTTCCTGGCACCCGCTTCAACGGCCGGATTGACGAGGTCAGCCTCTACAACCGTGCGCTCACGGACTCCGAAGTCTCCGGGCTGTTCAGCGCCCAAGAACAGGGCAAATGCTTCCGCAATCTGCCCGTGGGCGATGTTTCACTGACGTTGACTGGGCCCAACCGTGCCGCCCTCGGCGAGGACTTTGTGGTGACCGCCACCGTCAGCAACCATGGGCTCGCCCCGGCGCCCGGAATCATGCTGACCAATGTGGTGCCGACCGGCGTCAGCGTCGTCAGCGTGACCAGTTCACAGGGCACGGCCGACAATCTGGCCGGGTTCGTGATTGCGAATCTCGGCATCCTACCCGGCGGCGAGTCCGCGACCGTGCGGATCACCTGCCGGGCGCTGTTGAACGGCAACTACACGATCAGCAGCACGCTGGGCCGGGCCGACTCCGACCCGGAACCCGCGAACAACCAGGGAACGCTCTCGTTTGAAGCGCTGCCCCTGACGCTGGCGCTCGGCGAGGACATCACCGTGCGAGAAAATTTCGGTCGCGCGCGGATTCCGGTGGTGCTGTCCGCCCCGGTCACCCGGGAGATCGACGCCGGATTCCGACTGATTGAAGGAACGGCCAAGGCGGATGCCGACTACCGGGGCACGAACGGATCGGTTCGCCTGCCCGCCGGAACCACCGAGGCGTTCATCGAGGTGCCGTTGATCAATGACTTGTTCTTCGAGTCCGCGGAGACGTTCGCGGTCGAGCTGTTCACCACGAATGCGGTCGCCCTCGGGAAAACCAACGGCGTGGTCACCATCGAAAATGACGATCCCAGGCCACTGCTCGCGGTCAGCGACGTGGTCCTCCGCGAGGGCAATTCGGGCGGCACCAATGCGGTCTTCACGGTGAGCCTGACCGGTGCCAGCGAGGCTGCGGTGACGGTGGACTACGCGACGGTTTCCGGCACGGCCTCCGCCCCGACCGATTACCTCAATGCCACCGGCACCCTGACCTTCACGGCCGGGGAACGCGCCAAGACCGTGGAAGTTCGCGTCAATGGCGACACTGCGGTCGAGGCCAACGAGAGCTTCCAACTGGTCCTGTCCAACGTCGCCAACGCGGACTTGGCGGACGCGAAGGGTGCTGCGGTGATTCTGAACGATGACTTTGTGCCCGGACAGTTGGCGGGCTTCCGTTGGGAGGCCATCGCCGGCAGCCCGAAGGTCGGAGAGAACATTCCCGTCCGAGTGGCAGCGGTGGACGGCGGTGGCGCTGTGGTTCCGGCCTTCAACGGAACGGTTCTGTTGCAAGCCACCCCCACCGGCCGGTCGCCTTCGTCCGTGGTCATCTCGGAAGTGGACGCCACGTCGTCCAGCTTCAGCCGCGTGGAGTTCGGCAACGTCAGCACCAATGTGGTGGACCTGGCCGGATGGACTGTGACGTTTTACGACGGCACGACGTGGCCGCTGCCGACGGGCACGGTCACCCTGAATCCGGGGAACACCCTCCCGCCCGCTGGAATCTTCCAAATTTTCGAAACCTCGGGGGCGGGCGTGTTCCCCAATCTGCGCACCGAATTCCCCCTGTCTTGGGGTATGGCGCCGCAGGAACGGCGGTTCGTCGCCGTGCTGCTGCGCAACGCCAGCGGGGCCATTGCCGACTTCTTCTGCGCCATGCGGGCAATGCCAAATCAGATCCAGGTGCCGATCAGCATCCCGGCGGAAGAATGGACCGGCCTGCCGATGGTCGATCCCAGTTCGCCGTCGGTCAGCTACCAGCGTGCGGGCAACGCGGACAGCAACTCGGCCCGTGACTGGGCGACCCAGTCGCCGACCCCCCTCCGGTTCGCCAACATCATGACCGTGCCCTTCGCCGACAGCCGTCCGCTGGCCATGACTCCGGAGTTCGCAGCCGACTTCCAGAACGGCGCGTGGGCCGGAAACGTGCAGTTGCAGGGCTTCGCCCCGCAGGTCACCCTAATTGCCGACGATGGCAACGGTCATCGCGGCCGGTCGGAGCCATTCTCCATGGGAACGGCGGACGACCTCGCGGTCACGCTGACGGTCGATCCCATCCAGACGCAGCATCCGGCGCAATTCGTTCACTATCGGGCGGAGGTGACCCAATGCTGTGAGACGGTTTCGTCCAACGTCGTCGTCGAAGTTCGTCTGCCCGCCTACTTCGGCGGCCAGCGGTCCCAAATCGCGGCCGTGACCGTTTCCCAAGGAACGCATGAGCTAGGCACCTACTTCCCCACCGGGGCGACCCAGGCGGCGTTGCTGGTCCGGGCTTCCCTGGGGCAACTGGGGTTAGGCCAAAGCGCCCACCTTGAGTTCGACATCTCCCGGCAGAGCATCGCCCAACTCCAACTGATGCCTACCAACATCACCGCCACCGCGACCGTCAGTCGCACGCAACCGGAACAGAATCTCGCCAACAACTCATCCGCAGCGGTGACAGAGATCAACGCCGGTTGCACAACTCTGCCCGAGGGCGCACTGGCCTGGTGGCGCGGCGAGATGAACCTCACCGACTCGCTGGCGAACGGCGCCTTGGAACTCGTGGGGACCAGTTCCGATTTCCTCGCCTACGGCCCCGGACGGACGGTCAACACCTCGGCGCTGAATCTCGACCGCAACCGCAGTCTGAAGACCGCCGCCGGCTTCCAATGGGACCTCGGTGCCAACCGGGACTTCAGCGTGGAGCTCTGGCTGCGGGTGACTGCCGATGCCCTGCGCGAGCGCATCATGCTGCTCGACAAGCGCGACCCTGCGACCGGCGTTGGTTTCGTCGTGTTCCTCGACCAAGGCCGGCTGGCCGCGGTTTTGACCGACACCGCCGGCAACACCCAGAGCCACTTCACGCGGTTTCCCGCCATCAACGCGGCCGAGCTCCGGGATGGCAACTGGCACCATGTCGCTCTGTCCGCCCGCCGCGATCCGCAGATTCGGGAATTGCTGCTGGCCGTGGATGGCAGCACGGCCCGACTCGTGTCCACGCTGGAAGTCGTGGGCGACCTCGGGAATGCCACGCTGCGCCTCGGCTTCGAGCCCGGCGCCGGCACCACGACCGCGTTTGTCGGCCTGCTCGATGAAGTCACAGTTTACAGCGCCGCGCTGAATTCGGCCCAACTGAGCAGCCTTTATCGGGCCGGTGGAGCCGCCAAGTGCCTCGCAAACGTCAGCCTGAGCTTCGCCGATCCGAAACCGGTCGCGGGCCAGTTCCCCAACCCGCTCAGCTACGGTCGGCCGCTCATGGTGAGGCTGGAGGTCACCAACTCAGGTCCATTGGCCTTGCCCACCAACTGGGTGGCCGTGGACTTCACCGAGGGCGGCCAAGTTCGGCACCTCACCCCGCGGTTCGGCACCAACGTGTTTTCTCCCTACACCACCTACCATGATTTCGGCCCCCTGCCTGCGGGTGCCGGACGCGTCATCGAGGTCGAAGTCACCCTCACCAACATCCCGGCTCGGCTGCGCACTGAACTCGCAACCTGGCAACGGTTCGCCGGCCAGAACTACCGACTGCCCGGGGAAGTCGCCACGTTCGTCATCAATCCCGACGGGGACGCCGACGAGCTGCCCGACCTGTGGGAACTGAGCAACGGCTACGACCCCTTGAACGCCGCCGATGCAACGGCCGACACCGACGGGGATGGCTTCCGCAACGTGGACGAATACCTGCTGGGCACCAATCCCCGGAGCGCCGAGGATCGGCTGAGAATTGAACTCATCAGACTCACCGAAGTCGGGGTGCAAATCCGTTTCGCCGGCAAGACCAACAAGGTTTACGGCCTGTTCCGCCGCGACAATCTGGGAGCTGAGTGGACCGAAGCGGCCCGGCGCACCGCCGCAGACAACTCCGTGATCGAACTGACCGATGTAAGTCCCGGAGCCAACTCCGGTTTCTATCGCATCCAGCTCATCACCAATCCCTGACCCCAGCTGAACCGGAAATGAGCGGGCGCGAGGGTCTTCCCTCGCGCCCGTTTTCTTGGAGAGCCTTGCCCGATCCAAACACGGCGGTTCCGCCCGGTTTCAGCCATCCCTCTGCCCTGCCCCTACTTCTTCGCGCCGCGCAGTTTCCGTTGCAGGTCGCGGATGGGGCGATACCCGATCAGCTTCACGCCCTGTTTCTCCAGCATCACCTTGAGGTCCGCATCGCGGGTGAACAGTTCGTATTCGGCCGCCCGGGTGGCCCAACTGCCGGTGATCGCCTTTAGCTCCTCAGTCGGCTGGCCGGCGTGGATGAAGAGTTCCGTGACTCCGGGTTTCAGGTTAGCCAGCCGCTGCATCCAGAACCGCTTCACGTCCGCCGGGCCGGCATACTTCATGTCGAAGATGAAATCGTCGGGGAAAAGGATCCCCTTGGCCGCAAACTTCTCGCGCCAGCCGGTCTGCCCCGCTTGGGCAAAGGTCTCCTCGGAAGCCATGCGCACCGGCAGATCAAACTCCTCTGCGAGCTGGAGGTAACTTTCGAGATAGTCGGGACGGTATTGCAGCACACCCATGTGGGAATCGAGGTGGGTGATGTCCACGCCCAGTTCCAGCGCCCGACGAATCTGCGCCCGGCTTTCAATCAGCGCCTCCTGCGGATTCGACTTCGCGTAAACCTGCGGCGTCTCATGCCAGAGGTAACCCTCCGGATCGATCAGCCCCGGCACTTGCGACCGCGGCGCGACCGGCCCCCAACGATAGACCCGCCATTCGGACGTCTGGCACAGGTGAATGCCAAAATCCTTTTCGGGATGCGCCTTCGCATAGATCGCAATCTCCAGCACCCACGGGCACGGAACCAGGATGGTGGCCGAGCGCATCAGGCCGTGCTCCAGGGCGTCGATCGTGGCCACGTTGGCCGAGTGGCACATGCCCACATCGTCGCCGTTCACGATCAGCAGACGATCGGTCGGGGCGTAGCCGAGGCGTTCGGCCAAAGTCGGCGCGGCAAACACGGTGGCGGGCAACAGCAGCGACAAGGCGGCAACCAGCGACTTGAACATGCGCCGAGCGTTACCGGCCCCCGGCGAACGGGCCAAGCGCCAAACCGCTTCCGGGCCGGTTCAGGGCGCGGAGGTTCCGATGTCCCCGGCGATGCGCCAACCCAGCGGCGTCAAGCGCCACACGGTGACGTAACGCCCCCGCCGTTCGCCCTGCGGACCGCGCATCACGTAGTCGCCCCAGCTCCAGCCCAGTTCCCCGCTCACCGCCGCTTCGGCAAAGCGGGGAATCCAAGTCAGGCCACCCGGCGGCAGGTCGCGCAATTCGGCAACCATCGCGTCGCCACCAACGGTGTTGGGTCCGGCGGGGTTGAGCCGCAGCGACTGAGCGTCGGCATATTGCTGAAACGCCTTGGCCGGCCCCTGCTCCGCCGCCAAGCGCGCGAACTGCCGGTCCACCTCATACAGCCCTCGCGACCGTTCCTGGGGAGAAAGCGCGGGTCCCGCCGTCTTCTTGCCAGCACACCCGACCAGCACCACCGCCAGCATAACCGCCGTCCACTTGCCGTTCATATGCCCCACTGTGCGAAGCGGCGCCTTGGGCGCACGCGCAAAATGCGGTGAGCCCAGCATTGCCAGTTCACCAGCCCGACGGAATCATTCTGTGGTTCCACATGAAACGCACCGTCTGCCTCCTTTCGCTGTCCTTACCCCTGCTGCTGGTCGCCGCGGATTCCCCGCTGCTTGCCCCCGGCGCCAAAGTCGAGAAGCTCGGCGACGGCTATGCGTTCACCGAAGGCCCCGCCGCCGATGCCCTCGGCAACGTCTTCTTCACCGACCAGCCCAACGACCGCATCGTGCGCTGGGACGCCACGACCGGCGCCTTCTCCGACTGGCTGAAACCGAGCGGCCGCGCCAACGGCACTTACTTCGACGCCAAGGGAAATCTGCTCACCTGCTCCGACGAACTGAACCAGCTCTGGTCCATCGCGCCCGACCAGAAGGTGACCGTGCTCGTGAAGGATTTCGGCGGAAAGCTGCTCAACGGCCCCAACGACCTCTGGATCCGGCCGGACGGCGGACTTTACTTCACCGACCCGCTCTACAAACGGCCTTACTGGAAACGCGATCCGCAATCGCAGCAAACCGGTCAGCATGTCTATTTTCTCGACGCCGAACGCAGTGCCGCCCCGAATCCCGTGGCGACCGACCTGAAGCAGCCCAACGGCCTCATCGGCACGCCGGACGGCAAGACGCTCTACGTCGCCGACATCGGCGCGGGCAAAACCTACGCCTACGAGGTGCAAGCCGACGGCGCGCTCACCGGCAAGCGCATCTTCTGCAATCTCGGCTCCGACGGCATGACGCTGGATGCCGAGGGCAATGTCTATCTCACCGGCCGCGGCGTGACCGTTTTCGACAAGAACGGGAAACAGATCGACCACCTCGCCATCCCCGAAGGCTGGACCGCCAACGTGACCTTTGGAGGCAAGGACAACGACCTGCTCTTCATCACCGCCAGCAAGTCCGTTTATGGAGCGAAGCTGAAGGTGAAGGGTGCCAAGAGCGTGGTGCGGAATTAGGCGCCGTTGTCCGTCCGCGCCGCTTTCGTTCACGGCGGAAACCCAATCGCCAGCTTCACGGCGGAATACTCCGGGTGGATCTTCCCGTCGCGCGTGCGGATGACCAAGTCTGGCTCTACCCAGGTCTGGCCGCGGAACCACTCCGGCAGGTCCGTCGCGCGCATCATCCCGAACAACCCGATCAACGCGGGATCGCCTTCACGAAAGACCACCGGGCGCCGGCGCACTATCACGAGTCCGGCCTCCTTCGCGCCGGCCTTCACGCGGGCGAGCTGCGCCGGTTCGTTCGGGAATACGCAGGCGAAGAAACCGCCCAGGGCAAGGTGCTTGGCCGCCATCGCGCAGTAGTCGGCCACGGTGCCGCGGAGCTCGAAGCGGCACGCCAGCTTCTGCGGATGCTCGCTTTCCACGCCGGAGCCGGGCGGAAAGTAGGGCGGACTGCCGGTGATGAGGTCGAATCGTTCGTCCGGCCGGATCACATCGGGGTCACGGAAATCGCCCTGCCGGAGGTCGTAACGACCCGCGAGCCCGTTGTAGCGGACGGATTTTCGCGCCAGCGCCGCGCTGATGTCCTGGGCTTCCACCGTCACCAGTCGCGCACCCGGCAAGCGCCACGCCACCACCGTGGCGACGGTGCCGATGCCACTGCCCAGATCGAGTGCCGTCTGCGCCGTGGGACACCAGCTCGTGCCATACCAGGCCGTCAGGACATCGTCGGTGGAGAACCGGTGTCCGTCGCGGAGCTGGAACAGCCGGAAATGCCCGGCCACCGCGTCGAGCGTCTCATGGGCTTCCACGACCACGCCCGATTCGAGGCCCGGCGGGACGGGACCGGGCTTGGCCCAGCCTTTGAAGTGGGTGTCGATGGCTACGGCCTGCGGTGACAACGGAATCATGAACGCGCGATGAGCTTCCCTGGCAAGTTGACGTCGTCAACCACCGGAAGTCCGGCACATTCGGTTTTGTGCTTTGTCCAGCCAGTGCCAGTATCCCGCCCATCATGAGTGCAACTGCCAATAAGCCCAAGATTGTCGCCTGGATGAAGCCGTGGTGCGGCTGGAGCCAGGGCGTGCGTGCCGTCTTCAGGAAATACGACCTGCCTTTCGAAGACCGCGACATCATCAACAATCCCGACTTCTACCAGGAAATGGTCGAGAAGACCGGCCAGATGAAGCAACCCAGCATGGAGATCAACGGGCAAATCCTCGCCGACGTGAGCGGGGAAGAAGTCGAGGCGTGGCTCCTCAAGAATGGCCTGATCACGCCCAACGACGCCGTGCCGGAGGTGCCCATTAACCAGCCCTGTGCCCACGAGCTGCCCGGTGGCGCTCCCCAGCCGTCCGGCATCGGTTTCCGGCGCTGAATCTCCCTGGCCATGAGTTCACTGCGGCTGCGGCCGGCCGAAGTGGCGGACGTGCCCACGATCCTGAGGTTCATCCGCCAGCTCGCAGAATACGAACGGCTCAGCCATGAATGCGTGGCCACCGAGGCGGCGTTGCAGGAAACGCTGTTCGGTTCCCGCCGGTGTGCCGAAGTCGTCTTGGCGGAATGGGAAGGCGTGCCCGCGGGATTCGCCCTCTTCTTCCACAATTATTCCACGTTTCTCGCGAAACCGGGGCTGTATCTCGAGGATGTCTTTGTGCTGCCGGAGCACCGGAGGCGCGGCTTGGGCAAGGCGCTGCTCCGGCATCTGGCCAAACTCGGGGTCGAACGGGGATGCGGCCGGTTTGAGTGGTCGGTGCTGGACTGGAATGAACCCAGCATCGCGTTTTACCGCTCGCTCAGAGCGGAACCGAAGAGCGACTGGACGGTGATGCGCGTCACCGGCCCTGCCCTGGCCCGGCTCGCAGCAGATTAAGGCGGCGGCCGGACGCCTTCAGGGCATCCAACCGGACCGCGACGCACTGCGCCGGCGACGGAACAGGACGAACAGCCCGAGTCCCACCCCGGCAAAGACCACTGTCTCCCCGGGTTCTGGCACAGGCGTAATCTGCCAGCCGATATCCTGCAACGCGGCCCAGTCGAGGTCCGTAAACCACTTCCGCTCTCCCTGAATGATGTCGGGATCCAGCGCCGTTTCCTGCGGAGTAATCGTTCCTGGCAGGTCGCTAGTGACACCGGCGTCCCAGTGACCGCCACCAGTCTCCAAATCGGGCGGAGTGCCGCCGTTGGCCGTGATGGAGTGCGGGCCGTTGAACGTGGTTCCCGACACTTGGCGAGTCCACGACGCCGCGGTGCCGATGCCCAGTAGGTGACCCATTTCATGAATGGCCACCGAAAAGAAATCGTAGCGGTTTCCCGGAACGTCCACCGTGCTGACGTTGCTGTCGAAATACCAATTGAAGGCGGTGCTGAAGGAAATGGATCCGCCCCATGGGCCGAAGTCGGTGCTCGTGTTGGGATCCACCGTCGGATAGATGTCCACACCGGCTTGCCCGCGCCCCAGGACCGTGGTGCGCCAAGGATCGCCAGACGCACCCGAGAGTGCGGTTACTCCAGTGGCGAACGAGGCTTGGGCGAGGGTGCCGCCGCCAATGTTCCGCGCCCCAACGTAAACCACCATGGTCTGGTAGGGGACAGAGACGCCGGTGAGTTGAACAGTGCTTCCGGTGCCAGGATGACTGAAGACCGGTCTCCACGTTTGAGTCTGGCCGGAAACCACCGAATTCACAGGAATTGCCGCCAGATTATCCTCGATCCTCGCCTCCAAGTAGGACGCTGCCGACTCCAACACCGCCTTCCGGGAATCGGTGAAAAAGCCGGAGGTGTCGTAGGTGTAGTCGAACTGGAAGAGCAGACCGGCCTGCGCCGCGGGCCACGCACCGACCGCAGCGGCCAGTGAAACAAGGGGGGGGAGCTTCATAGATGTTTCGCCGGGTCAAGCTGCCCGACGTTCGCCACACCCGGTATCGGTAGAAATGAGTAGGGACTAAAGAGCCCCGTCCCACTTTCTCACTCGTAGCGCAGCGACTCGATGGGATCGAGGTTGGCCGCCTTCCAGGCCGGATAGGTGCCGAAAGCAATGCCGACGAGGGAGCAGACAAACAGCCCGATCAGTGCCCAGTCCCACGGGAATACCGGCGGCGTGTTCAGGGCCATGGCCGCCACGTTGCCGGCTCCGATGCCCAACAGGATGCCCAGCACACCGCCAAACTCGCTGAGCACAACGGCCTCCAGGATGAATTGGGTCATGATGTTCCGCTTCTTCGCCCCGATGGCACGGCGGATGCCAATTTCCTTCGTCCGCTCGGTCACACTCACCAGCATGATGTTCATGATGCCGATGCCGGCGGCGACCAACGCGATGCTGGCAATGACTCCCGCCCCTGCCCGGACGGCCAGTGTGATGGTGCGGAACTGCTTGATGAGGGAATCGTTCGAGACGATCTCAAAATCGTCCGGTTCGCCCGGCGGCACTTTCCGCATCGCCCGGAGGATACCGCGGACCTGCTCCAACGTGTCCTCGTAAACCCGCTGATTGTGCGCCTGCACCTGGATGGTCAGGGACGTCTCCCGGCCGTAACGGTTCAGCACGGTCGAGATGGGCACGACCATGAAACCGTCCTGGCTCCGCCCAAAGATGCTGCCCTTCGGTTCCAGCACGCCCACGACCGTGTATTTGACGCCCTTGAATTGCACCCATTCGCCCAAGGGTGATCCGAACGGGAACAGGCGTTTGGCCACGTCGGCGCCGAGCACGGTGACGTAGCGGCCGCCGCTCATGTCCGATTCTACCAGCGGGCGGCCGTCGGCCACGACCAGGTTCCGTGTCTCGAACGCCTCCGGACTCATGCCCCGGAAATTCATGCCGGGATTCGTCTTCCGGAACCGGGAGGAGATTTCGCCAATGTCAGTCTCGGAGCTCACGCCCACGTTTTTGGCCAGCGTTGCCCGTTCCCGAATATAGGCGGCGTTGGGGTAGTAGAACCTTTTTCGCCGGAAGTATTTCTCCTGCGACTCGATGTCGTCCTCCACCTGGATCGCCGGGAAACGCTGCATCTGGAAGGTGTCGCTCCCGAGCTGCCGCATGTTGCTTTCGATGTTGCCCTGCAACGCCCGGATGGCGGTCATCACCACGATGATGCTGAACACGCCGATCAGAATGCCGAGGAGTGTGAGCGACGAGCGGAGCTTGTGCGCCGCGATGGCATTGAGGGCCATCGCAAAGGCCTCGCGCAGTTCCGAGATGAAGCTGATGCGTTTCATGCGGCGTTCCGTTCATTCCGCCCGCAGGGCGTCCACCGGATTCATCCGGGCTGCCCGCCACGCCGGCAGGAAACCGCTGACCACGCCGGTCAGCACCGAAACCACCAAGGCGATCCCCACCAGCCAAAGCGGCATCTCCGCCGCAAGGAACCGGTCGACCACCAGCGTCAGTGGCCAGGCGATCACCAGGCCGAGAATGCCTGCTCCCAGCGTGATGGTCGCCGCCTCCACGAGGAACTGGATCAGGATCGTCCGTCGCTTGGCCCCGATGGCCTTGCGGATGCCGATCTCCTTGGTCCGCTCGGCCACGCTGACGAACATGATGTTCATGATGCCGATCCCGCCGACGAACAGCGAAAGCCCGCTGATGAACAGGCCCACGGCGGCGATGGTCCCACCCACGGCATTGAAGAAGTTCACCAGGGCGTCCTGCTGGTTGATGGCGAAGTCGTCGTCGCGGTCCGGCGGCACGCGGCGAAGTTTGCGCATGATGCCCCGGAGTTCCTCCTTGGCATCGGCCATCTGGGACAGGTCCCGAACCTTGGCCATGATCGTGAAGTCGGGGAAGCGGGCGAAATCGCGGGTGAAGCGGGTGATCGGGATCACGATCTGGTTGTCGAGGTTGAAGCCCGTGAAGAATGAGCCCTGCTTCTCCATCACGCCGACCACCTCCAGGTTCATGTCGTTGAGCTTCACCTTGCTGCCGATCACGCCGCCGTAGGGGAAGAATCGTTCGGCCAGATAACTGCCCAGCACGCACACCGGCCGCCCCGCCTGGATATCCGATTCGGTCAGCCAGCGCCCCGCCGACAGCGACAGGCCGCGCACCATCAGGCTGTGCTCGTCGTTGCCTTCCACCCACACGCCCCGCGCCTGCTTGCGGCCTACCGACACGGTTCCCCCGCCCTGCGACTCGACGCTCACGGCGGACACCAGCGTGGCCAACCGGGCGACGTCCTTGGCGTTTTGCAGGGTGAGTTCGCGGCGATTGCGCGACATCCGCCATTCGGTCTCACCGGTCATCCACGAAAAGCGCTGGATGAACAGCGTGTCGGCGCTGATGCCGGCAAGGCTCTTCTTGAAGGCGGCGTTCAGGCCCGTGATGGCCGTGCCCATGAGCGTCACCGAGACGATGCCGATGACGATACCCAGCGTCGTCAAGCCGGCACGCAGCTTGTTCGCCCGGAGCGCCGCCCAGGCGATCAGCACGGACTCCTTGAATTCGGAGACCAGGGTCATGAGGAAGCCGGAGCCGACAAAGCCGCCGCGAACTTCATTGCCGCCCTGGGATTCGGGTTCACCTCGTCCGCCGCGATCAGGCCGTCGCGGATGCGGATGATGCGGCGGGCATGCTGGGCCACCTCCTCCTCGTGCGTGACCACGATGATCGTGTTGCCCCGGCGCGAGAGCGTCTCAAACAGGCCGAGGATCTCCTCGCCGGTGCGGGAGTCGAGGTTGCCGGTCGGCTCGTCGGCCAGGACAATACTCGGGTTGTTCACCAAGGCCCTGGCCACGGCCACGCGCTGGCGCTGGCCGCCGGAAAGTTCGTTCGGCTTGTGATGCATCCGGTCGGCCAAGCCGACGTTGGTCAGCGCCTCGACGGCCTGCTCCCGCCGCTCGTCCGAAGGAATCCCCGCGTAGATGAGCGGCAGTTCGACGTTGTGGAGCGAGTCCGAGCGCGGCAGGAGGTTGAAACTCTGGAAGACAAACCCGATCTCACGGTTGCGGATCTCGGCGAGTTCATTGTCGTCCATGTGGGCGACGTTGACGCCGTTCAGCTCGTAATAGCCGCTGCTCGGCGAGTCGAGGCAGCCCAGCAGGTTCATGAGCGTGGACTTGCCCGAACCGGATGGGCCCATGATGGCGATGTATTCGCCGCGCTCGATGGACAGCGACACGCCGCGCAACGCATGGACCGTTTCGGTGCCCATCACGTAGCGCCGGGTCAGGTCGTGGATTTGAATGAGGGGCATCGGATGGCGCCAGGGTTCAATGACCAGTTCCCATTCCCAACCGGCTACTTCTTCTCCTCCGCCTTCGAATCCTTCGGGGTGTTGTCTACCTTGGCCTCCTTGTCGTCCTCCAGTTCGCGGGCAATTGCCTTGTAGCTGCCCGTGACGATCTCCTGGCCTTCGGCGACGCCGTCCATGATCTCGTAGTAGGCCTCGTCGCTGATGCCGCGTTTCACCGGAATCAACTTCGCCTTGCCGCCCTCGACGGTGAACACGACGTCGATCGGCTTGGGCCCGGACTTGTCCTTCTTCTTGGTCAGGTCGGCGAATTCCTGCTCCAGGTCCTTGTCCTCCTGCTTGGCCATCATCGGCTTCTTTTCGTCCTTCTTGGCACCCTTGGGCAGGCGGGTGGTCACAGACTGGATGGGCACCGTCAGGGCGTTCGTGCGGTAGCGGGTCTCGATTTCGGCGGTGACGCTCATGCCGGGCAGAAATCGGTCCTTGTCGGTCACGCGGATGCGGACCTCGAACTTGGTGGCTTCCTGCTGGGTGTTGAGACCGGTGGTCTTGGCGGAATTGGCGATCTGGGTCACCACGCCGGAGAATTTCCGGTCGCGAAAGGAATCGACCTCCAGACGGGCCTTCTGGCTCCGTTGCACCAGCACAACATCCACCTCCCCGACCTCGACCCGGGCCTCCATCTCGTTGAGGTCGGCGACGGTCATGATCTCCGTGCCCGCCATCATGCCGGTGCCGACCACGCGCTCGCCCTTTTCGGAGATGAGCTTGCTGATGGTGCCGTCCACCGGGCTGTGGATGGTGCAGCGGAGCAGGTCTTCCTCGGCGCGCTTGAGCGACTGCCGGGCCATTTCGACCTGGTGCTCGGAAGCCATGACCTGCGCCTTGGCGACATTGGCGCCCGTGCGGAATTCGTCGTAGATGGACTCGCTGACCAGCTTCTTCTCGAAAAGCTCGGCGTTGCGCCTGAATTCCGCCTCGGCTTTTTCCGCCTGTGCCTTGGCGGTATTCAGGCCGGCCACGGACGACTTGAAGTTCGCCTCTGCTGAATTGCGGCCGGCCACGTAAAGATCGGGCCGAATTTTCACCAGCAGGTCGCCCTTTTTCACGAACTGACCTTCCTTCACCGGCAGTTCGATGATTTCGCCGGAGACTTCCGGGCTGATCTTCACCTGCACGACCGGCTGCACCTTGCCGGTGGCGGTCACGATTTCGGTGAGATTTCGCCGGCCGACCTTTTCGGTCTGCACCGTCAGGGGCTTCTTCGCAAACTTCTGGTAGCTCGCAGCGCCCGCACCGCCACCCGCGATCAGCAGGACGGCAAGGGTGATCCACAGCCAACGGAGGCTGCGCTTTCGGGAGGAACCGGCAGTCATCTTCGGCGTCGATGACCCGGCTGGGAGAGCCTTTGTTTCAGGCAAAGTGGGGGGCACAGAATCCATGGAATTTAACGCGAACGCGGACGAAGCCTCGCGACCGCCACCCTCAAGTCAAGCCGGGCTCCCGCCGTGGGTAACCTCAAGACGCAAGTAACCTCGTCTGATCCCGCTCGTGCTTCTGTCCCTTCCCTCCAAACTGCCAGAGAAACACAAGTCCCAAGCAGCGGCACGCGGGCCGTCACCAAATCCATGCGACACTTGATCGGGACACAAGCTCCAGACTCAGCCCGTCGCGGGCTACTTGCCCGGGCTCCCGTAACCCGCCGCCGCCTTGCCGTCCGTGGTCAGTTTACCGCAGGACCACAGCAAGCCACGGGTGATCAGGTCCAGGTAGCGGGCGTCTTCCACGGTGCCGTTGTTGTGGCCCAGCGTGGTCGAAAACACCCTGGCTTTCTTCGGTCCATACTCGTGGGTCCAGGCCACGACCGCGTCGGTCGTGCCGGCGCGATTTCCGTCGCCTTGCACGCCCCGCGCCAAGGGCCGGCAAGTGCCCCAGATCATCACGTTGTTGTAGAGCTCTTCGTTGATGGTGACCCAGTTTTCCAGGCCCTTGGTGATGGGGCTGGTGGCGTCCGTGTAGGTGACCGTGATCGGCTTTTGGGGACCGTGACCACTGGACTGGAGCCCGAGGTAATCGAACCAGTAGGCATGCGGCGTGCCGGGCTTGGCCGCCTCATTCGGATTGCCGATTCGGTAGGAATGCATCGCGCAGTGGAGGTTGACCCCCGGCAAACCATCCCGGTGCGGCTGCAGCACGCCCTTGACGACGCCCTCGTCGTTCTGGTCGGCCGCACATTCATCATGGATCACGACATCGTAGCCCTGCGCGTAGTCCGGTTTGCCGTAGATCGGCAGCGGCGGCTTGGTGCTGCCATCCGGCGAGTAGATGATGTCCACGGTCAGGTTTGCCCGGGCCTCGAGGCCGGCCTTCAGCAAATCCTTCTGTTTCGCGTAGTCGTGGCAGCAACCGCCGATGAGGAGCAGGGCCCGCAGCGGTTTGGTCGTTGGCGGCGGCTCCGTGCCAGGCTTGCGGGCGTAACGGGCCAAGACCACGCCGTCGCCGTCCGCGGTCGAAAAGCCGGACGGACGGCTCCCGGTGAAGCCATACGCGGCCCGCCAACCCCCTTCGGTCAGCTCCGCGACGGCGGTGATGGTCCGGCCGACATTGGACCCTTCCGTCTCGGTCACGTCCATCGCCGCGGGTGTCTTCGAAAAATCGACCGTGAACTTGCCCCGGGCTGTGCCCTCGTTGCCCTCATAAACATACGTTCCGTCCTTCAGCGTGAGGACGATTTCCTCGAATCCGCCCCCGGACACTTCGGCACCGTTCATCTCCGCCGACTTGATGATCCAGGTGCCGTTGAATGACGCGAGGTCGGCCGCCAGGACCGACATGCCGGCGAACGCCAGCGAAAGGAAGAATTGCTTCATGGAGTTGGACGGATTGAATCAGCGTGAGCCCCGGACGCAAGCACCGGCCGCGGACAACCTCGCAGTCGGCGAGCGGGCGACGCACCAACGTCTCATAAGGAGCACCGACCTGAAGCCACCCGGAAACCATCTGGATGGCCAGCCAAGATTCAGGGACAAACTGCTCCAACTTGCGCTTGCAGCGGTCCCCCCCCCTGTTATGGTCTTCCCACACACCTTACATGGTCTGCGACAATACTCCTATGCACACGAACCTTCATGCGCGTCGAAGCGGGCGGCAGGGATTCACCCTGATCGAACTGCTCGTTGTCATTGCCATCATCGCCATTCTGGCGGGCATGCTCCTCCCAGCCTTGGCCAAGGCCAAAACCAAGGCCCAAGGCATCACCTGCATGAGCAACGGCAAGCAGCTGATGCTCGGCTGGACGATGTATTCCGGGGACAATCGGGACGAAATCTGCCGATCAGGGGGGCTGGATGCCTTAGTTGCTACTCATAGCCCAACCAAAAACTACACCCAGAACCAGTGGTGTATGGGGACGATGCACGCCGGCCCCAGCTGGACCAATACGATTCTCATCATGGATTCCCTGCTCTTCCGGTATGTGGGGGCGCTGGCAGTTTACAAGTGCCCCGCCGACCGGGCTACGACCAGGAGTCCGTGGGGCACTGGCGGCGGCGTGCCCAAGGTCCGCAGCAATGCGATGAGCGCATTCATGAATCCGATTGCACCATGGTCAACAGGAAGGCCATACCGAAAGCAGGGCGACTTTGTGCTCGGTCCCGCGATGACTTGGGTGACCATTGATGAAAACCCGGCTTCCATCAACGACGGCTGGTTCGTGCATGCGGCCAACAATTCGTTCGTGGACTACCCTGCCTCCTATCACAACAACGCCGGTGGATTGTCATTTGCCGACGGTCATTCTGAAATCAGGAAGTGGCGGTCCCCGACCATCCTGACCTACGGCAAAAGGGCGCAGTCGAATGCCAACCTCGACCGGGTGGATGCGACTTGGCTCTTTGAGCGGACCACGGTCTTCCCGCGGTGATTCCGGTTTAGAGCACTCGGTTTCCCGGTTTCTGGGATTCCCGCTCGTCAGTCAGCTTCAGACCCGCTTCGGCGGGTCTTTTTGTTGGTTTAGCGGCTGCGGCTCCGCGGAGACCGGCGAAAGGTCAGGACGTGCTGGCGGGACAGCCGATGTTGCCCCGCCGGCTCCAAAGGATGAATCGCCATCTCCCGCTTCACCTGCTCCGCGGTCATCTTGTGCAGGGGCTTGATGGGTATCCAGCGGTCCTCCCCCCGATACTCGACGAGCACGAGCCGGCCGCCGTCCTTGAGGGCTTCGCATAGCGAGGCGATCACTTCGCGGGGATGATCACACTCATGATAAACGTCCACCAACAGGGCCAGATCGAACGACGCCGATGGGAGGTTCACGTTGGTTGAACTTCCTTGGACCGCCACCACGTTGGTGACTTGGCGCGAGCTCATGTTGGTCCGAAGGATCGCCAGCATCTCCGGCTGGATGTCATTGGCAAACACCCGGCCCTTTGGCCCCACCTGCCGCGCCATGCGCCAGGAGAAGTAGCCGCTTCCCGCACCAATGTCCGCCAGGGTTTGGCCCGGTTTCAGTTCGAGCAGCCGGATCAGTTCATTGGGTTGTTCCTCTTCCTCCCGCTCCTCCCGTTCCAGCCACATCGCCCCCTGATGGCTCATGTAGTGGGCAATCTCCCGCCCCATGAACCATTTCCCGATGCCATCGAAGGAGCCCGGCCCGAACTCGTAACCGGGAGCCGCGTTGGTCGATGTAGTCGGCAGGTCAGCGGCGATGCCGACGGTCCCATTCAACAAGACCGCACAGCTCAAGGCCGAACAAAATGCCGCCGGGCGCTTCAGCAATTTCATGACCCAAACCCAAGCGTTTCCCGGGGTCGGTGAAAAGGCAGAACCCGCGAGGGCGCCCAAGACTGCCTCATCTCGACACTCCGCCGGCCGAGTGGGCTCAGCGGAACCCCGCCCCACCTGAGCGCCGGTTTCCTTCAACCCACGGTTGGCTGAAACCACGAAGAAGAGAGGCGCTCGTTCCAGACCATCAGCCTTCTGCGGTCTTCTCCAGTTCCGTCAGCCGGTTGGCGGCCGCCTCCCATTCGCCGTTGCGCCGCTCCAAGTCGACCGTGGCCTGCTTGATCAACTGATTGACCTCGTTGATCCGCCGCGGTTGGGAGTAGGTCGCCGGGAGTTCCAGTTCGGCCGTCAGATCTCCCACCTTCTTCTCGAGGGCGGCAATCTCGCCTTCCAGCAACGAGACCCGCTTGCGTTGGGCTGAAACCAGTTTCCGGGCGTCGGCCGCCTGCTGGCGCCGGTCCTTTTGGGTCACTTTGGGAGCTTCCGCCGAACGCACCGTAGCGGATGCCACGGTCGCCGGCCGGCCATTGCCCAGTTGGGCCGTCAAGGCGGTGCGGGCGGACGCCGCTTTGGTCTTCTCCAGGTAGTAGTCGTAGTCGCCCGCGTAAGGGGTGAGCCGGCCGGCGTTGATGTGCAGGACCTTGGTCGCCAGCGCCCGGATGAAATAGACGTCGTGGCTGATGAACACGAGCGTGCCGATGTATTCGGACAGGGCCGCGATCAGGGCGTCGATGCTCGCCATGTCGAGGTGCGTGGTGGGCTCGTCCATCAGCAGCAGGTTGGGCGGGTTCAACAGGATCTTCACGAGGGCGAGCCGGCTCTTCTCGCCGCCGCTCAGCACTCCGACCTTCTTGAACACGTCGTCGTCGCGGAAGAGGAAGCAGCCGAGCAGCGAACGGACATAGAGCTCGGTCACGCGCGCCGGCGTATCGAGGGCCTCCTCCAGCACCGTCCGCTCCACCCGCAACATCTCCGTGCGATACTGGGAATAGTAACCCACCTGCGTCTTGGGCCCGAGATCGCGTTCGCCGGACTGAAGCGAGAGCGTGCCGGCGAGCAGCTTGAGCAGGGTGGATTTGCCGGCGCCATTCGGACCGACGAACACGACCCGCTCGCCCCGGGTCACCTCAAAATCAATTCCCTGGTAAATCACGTGGCTGCCGTAGGCGAAATGCGCCCGCCGCAGGGTGATTACCCGCTGACCGCTCGGCTCCGGCTGGGGAAACGCGAAGTCCACCACCGCCATCTCCGCCTCGGGCGCATCCACGCGCTCCATCCGGTCAATCTGCTTGAGCTTGGCCTGGGCCCGGGTCGCTGTGGAGGCCTTGGCGCGGAAGCGGTTCACGAAGTCCATGAGCTTCGCGATTTCCTTCTGCTGGTTTTTGAAGGCCGCGGCCTGCTGTTCCTGCTGGGCTTCGCGCTGTTCGAGAAACTTCTCGTAGTTGCCGCTGTAGCTCCACAGGCGCCCGTTGCGCAGTTCCAGGATGCCCGTGACCAACCGGTTCAGGAACTCACGGTCATGGGAGATCAGCACAATTCCGCCGGGGTAGTTGCGCAGGTAATCCTGGAACCAGATGAGCGTTTCCAGATCGAGGTGGTTCGTCGGCTCGTCGAGCATCAGCAGGTCGGGTTCCTGCACCAGCAGTCGCGCGAGATGGGCACGCATGACCCAGCCGCCGGAAAGCTCGCGGGCCGGCCGTTCAAAGTCGGAATCGCGGAAGGAAAGCCCCTTCAGGATGCGTTTGGCCTTGGCCACCGCCACACCGTCAATCGGCCGCCACTCGTCCCCGTGATGATGGCTCGTGGCCACCTCCAGCACGGTTTCCTCGCCGGCAGGCGCGCTTTCCTGCGGCAAAAAACCGACGGTGGCTCCCCGTTGCCGGGTGATTAGGCCGGAGTCCGGTTCCTCCTGGTCCAGGATCAGCTTGAAGAGCGTGGACTTGCCCGCGCCGTTCGGCCCCACAAGGCCCAGCCGATCCGTGCGGTTGATGGTCAGGGTGACGTCCTCGAACAGCGTCTTGCTGCCGTAGGACTTGGCGACTTCGGAAAGGGTAAACATCGCGGATCAGCCAGCGGTGAGAAGGGCGAGGTGCTTCACAAAATGGGTTTCCAGCAGCTCGGCATGCAGGGCGGATTGCCGCTCCAACGTCTCCAGCAAAGCCTCCTTGAAGGATCTTCCCTGGGCGGTGCGGCCGCGGGTCAGCACCGAGCCAAAGGTGACGTGCAGCAGCTGCCGCCCGGCAACCTCGTCCAGGTAGGCAGGTTCCTCGGTGACGCCGCGGTAGGCCGGGAGCGCCGCGATTTGCGCGTTGGTCGCGGAGATGTGGTAGCTCGCCCGGTCGGTCTCAAAGCAGCCCCGCGAAAATGCGGCGATCTCGGCGAACAGCGGGACGTTGACCCGCGCCGCCACCCGCAACGCCTCCAGATAACTGGTTCCGGCGGTCTTCACATGCAGCAGGTTGCCGCATACTCGCCCGATGGCCGGGTAGGCGCTGAACTTGTCCGAGCCGCTGTGGATGCTGATCTTGTAGGGCCCGGCGAATCTGGAGATCGCAACGTGCACCCGGAGCTGTTCCTCGAACTTGCCTAGGTCGCCGCGGTAATCGATCCCCTTTTCAAAGTCCCCGATAAAGCGCGGGGCGAGGCTGACCAGGTTCGGCACCCCGCGGCGCTGAAGCTCCAGCGCAAAGAACAGATGCTCCAGCGGAGTCGTGGGCGAATCGGTCTCGTCCACTGACACCTCGATGTCGAACGCCCGGCCAGCGGAAGCGTTCTTGATCGCCTCGCCCATCGTCGCCGCGTGTGCCGTCGCCCGGGCATACTTCACCGCCGCACGGAACAGGGATTCCTCGTCAAACCGGAACGGCGCGAAACGCGGGCTCACGTTGAACACGCGGTTGAGATAGTAGTCCTGCCAGTCGAATCCGGAGAAAAGACCGTCCGCCTCCTGCGCTGCCACCTCCGTCCGCAGCGCCGCCTCATCCATCGTGTCGGCGGCGTTGTTGACGTAGGCGCTGGGATCGATGGTGAAAAAGCAAAAGCCCGCCGCCGCAACGCGCTGAACGTCCTCCGGGGTCTTGAGATGGTCTCCGTCAGCCCCCCAAGGCGCCGAGTGACCCGCGGCCGTCAGCGCCGCCTGGGCCGCCCGCATCACCTCCTCAGGCGTGCGTTGGGTCCGCGTGAGCTCACGGATCGACTGCTGCGCAAAGATGCCGAGGAAGTCGGGGAACCGGCGCAGGGCGGCCAGATGGCCCGGTGTGGCGAGACCTAGCCGGTCGCCAAACCCAAATGATTTCCGGAGCCCGAGGGCCTGAGGAGTCGTCATGCGGCGCGGAGGATGGGAATTGCGGTCCGCGTGGCAAGCAGCGAGCCACACTTCAGGCGGAAGCCGGGGTCGTCACCACCCGTCTTCCACGGAGATCATCCGCCTCCACGTAATGACTGACCATGCCCAGGAGATGCATCATCCGGATGATCGCATACGGCACATCCACCTGCCACCACCGGAAGCCACTTCGGGCCAGTCGCGGATGCGTGTGGTGATTCTCGTGCCATTCGCCGGCAATGAGCCCGTAGAAGAGCTGGTTCAGGGGTGCGCCCGGTCGCTGTTCGCCAAAGAAACCGCCATGGCCGCGATAGTTGAAATCCCGCACCAACGCCGAATAGAAGAACACTCCAGCCAGCCAGGCCTGCACGCCCCACCATCCGGCCAGCAGATAGCCCAGACCCGTCCAGAAGAGGTTGGCGAAGGCCAACCGAAGCAGCCAATGCCACAGCGGCTCCACCGAACCGGTTCGGCAGTAGGCGGCGTAGCCGTTCTTGACGATGCCCAGGTGGTCCAAACTGCGGGCCAGACGGTCATACTGTCCGACCGAAAGGTCGCGCTTCATCTTCTGCTGCGACTCCGTGCCGAGATAGCTGCCCAGCCAGCCGAGATGCGGCCCGTAGGGATCGCCCGGCTGGTCCGTATGGGAATGATGCTGGCGGTGAGGAATCACGTAGCTCTCCTCGCGGAAGCACACGGGGTTCGTCCACAGGAACACCCTCGCCCACAGCAGCCGGCTGAAACGGTAAGCCCGGTGCGTGCAATAGCGGTGATACCAGACCGTGTTGTAAACCGTGGCGATCCCGGAGCCGATGGCCATCACGGTCGCCACCGCCGCCAATGAAAAGTGGCGGACCATGAATGCGCAAAACACCAGACCGGTGGCAAAATGGTAGGCGGCATACAGCGCCGGAAACACCCGGGCAAAATCGCGCCAGAAGGCCACGGCATCCACCCATTCCACGAGCAGTTGACGCAGGCTGGGGCGCTGCCCTGCCGCCACGGTCGCGGCATAGGTGGGAGGCAGGAGCAATCCGGTCCGAGGCGGGGAGCTAGCCGTGGGGTTCATGACCACTGTTTACCGCCGACGGCGCCCGGCTGACAACCGCCATGCACCTTGATGCCGCCGGGGGATGGCCAAAGGAGAAAACGGGCGCCGGCCTTCGCCGACGCCCGTGGACAAATCGTTGGCCGGAGCGATCAGGCGCCCATGCCCTCTTCGAAGCTGCCGGCGGCCTGCGGGAAGCACAGATTCTTCGCCACATAGCCAATGCCGTCGGCGGAGCAGTAGTCGAGCTCCTTGTGGGCCGACTCAGCCTCGACCACGAGCGGCGCGGAAGCGCAGCCATGCAGCTTGCAGTAGCGGTCCTTGTAGCCGACCGCCAGGAGCAGTTCGACGTAGCGCTGCATGTTGAGGTCACCCGAACCGAGGTCCGTGAACTGCATGGCGCGCCTCGGCCAGTTCGGCTCCATCGAGCGGAGCGGGAAGCCGGGCCGGATCACGAAATTCTTCACGTGCGCGGCGTAGATGTAGGGACCGACCTTGAGGAAGCGGCTTTCCCAGGATTCACCCTCCCAGCAGTGGCTCGGATCGGCGTTGACCGCGAGGCAGGGATCATTGTCGCAGATCTTCACCAGCATCAGGAAATCGTCGGCACACATGGCCGCGGTGCCCGGATGGATCTCATGGCACAGCTTGATCCCGAGTTCGTTGGCGTGCTTGCGCAGCTTGGCCGTCTTCTTCACGAAGCGTTCCTGGCCTTCCTTGAGCAGATCGAAGCCGCCGCCGCCCCAGAAGCCCCACGGGTAACCGGTCGCGAGCTCCCAGCCGAACGCCACGCCCCAGAACATCGGCATGGATTTCACGCCGAGTTCCGCGGCGAGGTCCATTAGCTTGAGGAGGTAGGTTTCGTGCCACTTCTCGATCTTGTCGGCCGGCAGCTTGGCCACGTCGGGCGCAATGAAGGGATTGCCGGATTTGGTGCCGGTCCACGCGCTGGTGTGGACCCAGAACGGACAGTGCGAGCTGATGCCGTCGAGCCTCATGCCCCGCGATTCGAAGGTCTCCCTGATTTCCTTGGCCTTGAGGAAGCCGCCCTTGCCGTTGTTCAGCATGTAGTTGCTCGGCTGGGCACCGGCCGCACCGGCGGCCTTGGCATAGTCGAGGAACTGCGGAAGCGATTTGGCGCCGTGTTGGGCGCCCTCAATCGAAGCGTGGTAGGCGTTGGCCATAGTTTGTCCAAGATGAGAATTGATGGAACGCCGCTTCCTGTAGCGATGCCCAGCCCGGCTGGCAAAAGGATTTCGGGAAACATCCCAAAATTTCCGCGGGAAATCCGACTCACGCGGTTGCGGGGGCAGCGGCCAGTTCCTGCCCAACCAGGCCCAACAGCACCGTGGCCGCGGTCTCCACCCGGAGCACCGACGGCCCGAGGCTGACCGCCCGGGCGCCTGCTTCCCGGAACAACGCATACTCCGCCGGCGAAAAATCGCCTTCCGGCCCGATCAGCAGGCCCACGCCACGCGGGCTTCGTTCGTAGGTCTCGCGGAATTCCTCAAACCGCCGACGCACGGAGGTCGGCGCGTCCGCCAGCGAGGCGATGAGCAGGAGTTCCGGAAAGTCCCGGCGATTCAGCCATTCGGAGGGGGCCAAGGGCAGTTCCACCGTCAACTGCCATGGGTTTCCCGACTGTTTGCAGGCCACGTCGGCGATCGCCTGCAACTTCGCCCGTTTGGCTTCTCCATCTTCGGGCCGACTCACGCTGCGTTCGGCCAGCAAGGGCACAAGGCGGGCACAGCCCAGTTCCACGGCCCGATGCACCAATCCCTCCATGGCCGTGCTCTTGGCGATGGCCTGAATGAGCGTGACCTGCGCGGCCGGCCGCGGGTGTTCGCGCCGTCCGGTGATGCGGATGGTGACAGCGCGGCGATTGACGGACCGAACTTCACCCAGAAGCTCCGTTCCAGCCCCATCCAACAGGGTCACGGTCTCGCCCGCCTGAACGCGGACAACCCGCGCCGCGTGATGGGCCTCATTCCCGGCCAAGGTCACCAGTTCCAGCCGGGCCTCGGCGAGAGGAATCAGGAAGCGATGCACGCGCGTGAGTAGGCCGTGTTTTGATCCCAAAGTCAGGCAATCCGTCCGCCGAAGCTCCGCGGAAGCCTCACGCCAGAATTCCGGAGATTGTCTTGCCCGCGATGCCGGTCAGCCGCGCGTCGAGGCCCTGGAATTTCACCGACAGGCGCGTGTGTTCGATTCCAAGCACGCGCAGCATCGTTGCATGGAGATCATGGACATCGATGGGGTTCTCCACGGCGGAATAGCCCAGTTCGTCCGTCGCGCCATAGACGATGCCTGGCCGGATGCCACCGCCGGCGAGCCAGATTGTGAAGCCGGCGTTGTGATGATCGCGTCCGTCGCCGCCCTGGCTCATCGGGGTGCGGCCGAACTCGCCCGCCCAGACGATCAGCGTCTCGTCCAACATGCCGCGCTGTTTGAGGTCGGTGATCAGCGCCATGCAGGCGCGGTCAATCTCCTCGGCCTTGAACTTCACGCCATCCTTCACGCCCCCGTGGTGGTCCCAGTCCTTGTGATAGAGCTGGATGAACCGCACGCCGCGATCGGCCAGCCGGCGCGCGAGCAGGCAGTTCGCCGCGAAGGATCCGTCGCCGGGCCGACACCCGTAGAGTTCCAGGGTCTTCGCGGACTCCTGCGAGACATCCATCAGTTCCGGCACGCTGGCCTGCATCTGGAACGCCATCTCGTATTGCGCGATGCGCGCGGCGATCTCCGGATCGTCCACCACCGCGTCGTGGCGCGCGTTCAAGGCGTTGACCGCCTTGACGACGTCGCCCTGCTGGTCGCGGGTGACGCCGCGGGGCGAGCCAAGATAGAGCACCGGGTCGCCCTTGCCGCGAAGATGCACGCCCTGGAAACGGCTCGGCAGGAAGCCGGAAGCCCACTGGCGCGCCGCAATCGGCTGGTTCTGCCCGCCGCGCCCAAGCGACGTAAGCACCACAAATCCGGGCAGGTCCTCCGCGTCGGAACCCAAGCCATACGTGAGCCATGAACCCATGCTCGGCCGGCCCGCGATCTGCGAACCGGTGTTGATGAACATGTGCGCCGGGTCGTGATTGATGGCCTCGGTGGTCATCGAGCGCACGAAGCAGATTTCGTCCGCCACCGACCCGATATGCTGGAAGAGCTCGCACAGTTCCACACCCGTCTTGCCGAAACGTTTGAACGGATGCTGGGGCCCGTAGCACAGCAGCTTCTGCCCCTGCAACTGGGCGATCTGCTTCCCCGCCGTGAACGATTCCGGCATCGGCTGCCCGTGCATCGCGGCGAGCTTGGGCTTCGGGTCGAAGGTCTCCAGGTGCGACGGCCCGCCGGCCATGGTCAGCCAGATGACGCGCTTGGCCTTGGGCGGAAAATGGAACGGTTTCACCACGCCCGGCCAGCGGTCGGGCTTCGCAGTGGCCGCCCGCAGCAGCGCCGGGTTGAGCAGCGACGCCAGCGCCACGGTGCCGACGCCCTGGGCGGCGCGGCCGAGAAAGGCGCGGCGCGTCTGCTGCTGGGCGGAGAATTGACGGAGTTCAGCGGCGAGGTTCATGGGAGTCGGAAAGCCGGAGGTGCAAAGCTGGAAGTCGGAATTGGAGAGCTCATGCCAGGATTCCTTTCACCACCTGCGCGCCTTCGACGCCGGTGAGGCGGGCATCAAGGCCCTGGGATTTCTGGCTGAAGCGCAGGTGATCGATGCCCAGCAGGTGCAGCATCGTGGCGTGGAGGTCGTGCACCGTCACCACGTTCTCGACCGCGGCATAGCCGAGTTCGTCCGTCGCGCCGTAGCTGAAGCCACGCTTCACGGCACCGCCGCTCAGCCAGATGGTGAAGCCACGGTTGTGGTGATCGCGCCCGACGGTGCCCTTGTTGGACTGCGACATGGGAGTGCGGCCGAATTCGCCGGCCCACACCACCAGCGTGTCCTCAAACAGGCCGCGCTCCTTCAGGTCGGTCAGCAGCGCGGCGCAGGCCTGGTCGGTTTCCTTCGCCTTCAGCGGCAGTTCCTCCCGGAGCTGGCTGTGATGATCCCAGTCGCGGTGGTAAAGCTGGATGAACCGCACGCCGCGCTCCGCCAGCCGCCGCGCGAGCAGGCAGTTCGACGCAAACGATCCGTCGCCCGGCGTGCAGCTGTAGCGCGCGCGGACGGATGCAGGTTCGCCGCCCAGGTCCATCAGTTCGGGCACGCTGGCCTGCATCTGGAAGGCGAGCTCGTATTGCGCGATGCGCGTGGCGATTTCGGGATCGTCCACCGCCGCGTCGTGCCGGCTGTTCAGTGCCCGGACGGCCTCCACCACGTCGCCCTGCTGCGCCCGGGAGACGCCCGGCGGATTTGGCAGATAAAGCACCGGATCCCCCCTGCCCCGCAACTGCACGCCCTGGAACCGGCCCGGCAAAAATCCCGAGGACCACTGACGCGCCGCAATGGGCTGCGGCGACCGTCCCTGCCCCTGCGACACCAGCACGACGAAGCCCGGCAAATCTTCCGCCTCGCTGCCCAGCCCATACGTCACCCACGACCCCATCGCCGGGCGGCCGAGAAGCTGCGAGCCGGTGTTCATGAACGTGTGCGCCGGGTCGTGGTTGATCGCGTCGGTCGTCATGGACCGGATCAGGCAAAGGTCATCGGCCACGGCGCCGACGTGCGGGAACAGTTCCGTGAAGTGCGCGCCGCATTTCCCGTAGCGCCGGAAATTCGTCTGCGGTCCAAAGCAGACCAGCCGTTCGCCCTGCAACTGCGCGAGCTGCTGCCCCATGGTGAAGCTGTCCGGCATCGGCTCGCCGTCGAGCTTGGCGAGCGCAGGCTTGTGGTCCCAAAGATCCAGATGCGACGGCCCGCCGGCCATGGTCAGCCAGATGACCCGCTTCACCTTGGGCGCGTGGTGACGCGGCTGGATAGCGCCGGTCCAATTGGACGAAGACGCCGAGACCGGGGAGGGGTTCAGCAAAGACGCCAAAGCCGCCAGCCCGACGCACTGAGCCGTGCGACCGAGGAACGTCCGGCGGGTCAACCAAGGGCAGGCTGCCAGCCGGTCCCAGTTGCCTAAGCCTGTGGGCAGGCTGGCAGCCTGCCCTACGTTCAATGGCGCTCCGTTCGTCATCCCCGCGTGATCGTCTCGTGCAGGTTCAGGATGGCGCGGGCCACATTGGTCCACGCGGCCAGTTCCGCCAAATCCACTCCGGCTGGGAGCTTGGTCGCGCCAACCTTCAGGTAAGCCGTAGCGTCGGCCAGACTGGCGCGGTATTCGCCGAGGTGCTTCTCCAGCAGCGCCCGCAGGGTCGCCACCTCGCCGGCCTCCGGTTTGCGGCCCAGCGCCTGCCGCCACATCCAAGTGATGCGTGCGTCGGGATTGCCCTTCGCTTCGCGGACCGTGCGGAGCGCGAAGGCCCGGGCCGCCTCGACGTAAGTGGGGTCGTTCAGCAGCACGAGCGCCTGCTGCGGGATGTTGGAGCGGGCGCGCTCCGCGGCGCACTCCTCGCGGGTCGTGGCATCGAAGGCCAACATGCTCGGATGGACGAAACTGCGCTGCCACCACGTGTAGAGGCCACGGCGGAACTGGTCGGTGCCCCAGCTTTCATCGTAGCTGCGCACCGGGAAGTTGAGGTTCTCCCAGTAACCGTCCGGCTGATACGGCTTCGCACTGGGACCGCCGACGGGCAGTTGCAGCAGACCAGCAATGGACAGCGCGTTGTCGCGGACCAGTTCGGCGTCGAAGCGCCAGCGGCCTTGGCGGGCAAGGTCGCGGTTGTCGGGATCGCGGGCGAGTTCCTCGCGTGAAGCCCGCGAAGTCTGCCGATAGGTATCACTCAGAACCATCAGGCGGACCATGTGCTTCAGATTCCAGCCGGAGTCGCGGAACTCACACGCCAGCCAGTCGAGCAGCGGCTGATTCGGCGGGGTCTCCCCCTGGGCGCCGAAATCGTCCATCACCTTGGAGAGGCCGGCGCCGAAGAACTGTTTCCACATCCGGTTTATCACCACGCGGGCGGTGAGCGGATTCTCGGGCGCGACCAGCCAGTTCGCCAAATCGAGACGCGTCAGCCGCCGGTCCGCGGGCCGGTCCTTCACCAGGAAGGCCGGCAGGGCGGGCTCCATGATGTCGCCGGTCTCGATCATCCAGTTGCCGCGCGGCAGGAGGCGGACGGTCCGCGGAGTATCGTTGCGTTCCGTTACCAGGCTGCGCGGCACGGTGGCCTCGAAGTCGGCCCGGGATTTCTTCGCCTCGGCCAGTTCCGCGCGCAGCGGCGCCAGCTCGGGAGCAATGGACTTGAAGTGGGCCAGCAGTTTGTCGCGCTGCTCCGGACTGCGCTGGCCATCCGGAATCCTGAGCAGGTCGGCGATGTCCTTGGCCGGCGGCAGGGCGAACGGCGAATGCACCGCCGCGCGGTCGGTCGCGGCGGTCAGCCGGAAGGCACCCAGCGTGTGCGAACCGTTGCCGTGGCGCTGCTGAAGTTCGACGACCAACGCTTCACCCGCGCCGAGCGCGACGGGCTCCTTCAGTTCCAGCAGCAACTGCTGCGCCTGCCCGACGTGCGGCAACACCGCCCACCCCGCCTCCCTGCCCTTGGCATCGCCATCAATCGCCGAGGCCGCCGTCCACGCCTTGTAAGGATTCTTGTCCGCCAGCGTGGTCTGCTCGTGCGTGGCGCGCGCGGCTTGGAACGCCAGTTTACGCGGTTCCACGCCCTCTCGCTCGATCCGGGCGACGACTTCCGTCAGCACGAAGTTGCCATTGCCGGACCGGCCCGGGCCCTTCTTCGGCAGCGATTCGTCCGGCAGCACTTCGAGACGCAAGGCCACGGTGCCCTGAGGCACCTTCTTCAACCGCAGGACGTAGGTGTCCTGGTCGGGCTTGGCGCCGGACGCGAGCACCGAATGATCCTCCCGGACCTGCAACGTGGCGCCTTCGGCAGACTCGGCGCGTTCGGGCTTCTGGGCAGTCCAGCGGGCTTCCGCTTCCTGCCAACCGGCCAGCCAATTGGCATAGTCACCGTCCAGTTGCGGCTGCGGACCATCGTAACGGCGCTGGAGCGTCTTAACACGATCCCCATGCCAGCGGAGACCCTCCTCCTGCGCGGGTGTCGCAACCAGCATCCCGTCTTCGCGCCGACCGATGATGCCTTCCTTCACATCCGCGAAGAAGGTTCCGAGCGAATAGAAGTCGCGTTGGGTGAACGGATCAAACTTGTGATCGTGGCACTGGGCACAGCCGGTCGTCAGGCCGAGCCACACCGAGCCCACGGAGCGGACGCGATCGGTAAGGTAACGGGCCTCGTAGTCCTTCGCCTGGGCGCCGCCTTCCTCGGTGGTGAGCAGCAGCCGGTTGAAACCCGAGGCGACCTTCTGTTCTTGAGTCGGGTTGGGCAGCAGGTCGCCGGCGAGTTGCTCGCGGGTGAACTGGTCGAACGGCTTGTTCGCGTTGAAGGCGCGGATCACGTAGTCGCGATACGGCCAGATGTTGCGCGGGTTGTCGGAATGGTAGCCGATGGTGTCGGCAAAGCGCACCGCGTCGAGCCAGCCGATGGCCATACGTTCGCCGAAGTGCTCCGACGCAAGCAGACGTTCCACCAGCTTCTCGTAGGCGTCGGGCGACTTGTCCCGCTCAAAGGCCTCCACCTCGGCGGGCGTGGGCGGCAGACCGACGAGGTCGAAATGCAGCCGGCGGATGAGCGTCCGGCGATCCGCGGCCGGCGACGATTTCAGGCCCTTATCCCGGAGGCGTCGCTGCACCAGCTCATCCACGGCGCGCTTTGGGTCGGACACCTCCGCCTTGGTCGGCGGCGTGTAAGCCCAATGCCCCTGATACTCGGCGCCCTCGGCGATCCAACGCTTGAGCAGGTCCTTCTGGCCGGGCGTGAGCGACTTGTGCGATTCCGCGGGCGGCATCAGGTCGTCGGCGTCGCCGGTGAAGATGCGCTTCACCAGTTCGCTTTCGTCCGGTTTGCCGGGCACGAGCGCAATCTTGCCGGATTTGGCGGGCTTCAGGGCAGCCTCGCGCTGGTCGAGGCGGAGGCCGCCCTTGATTTTCTGCGTGTCCGGGCCGTGGCACGCGAAGCAGTTGTCGGACAGCAGCGGCCGCACGTCGCGGTTGAAATCCACCTTGGCGGCGGCCAGCGCCGGGAAAACCGAAAC